>Ga0302325_10000330_pt1 | contig 135153 bp, 107 predicted proteins | sample Palsa_T0_2_FD_201948 | JGI IMG/M metagenome (GOLD analysis project Ga0302325, IMG submission 201948) | Peat permafrost microbial communities from Stordalen Mire near Abisko, Sweden - Palsa_T0_2 | ecosystem: Environmental > Terrestrial > Soil > Palsa > Peat permafrost | place: Sweden: Abisko...
GTGGGAGGACTTCTACAATTTCGACCGCCCGCACGGAGGCTTGGGCGGCCAAACTCCCTACGAGCGACTGCGCCAAAAGACCGAAGCCCACGTGTAATCGGCCATCGTCAGTTGCACACCTAGCGCCGGCGCCGCGATGCTACCGAGGCGTCGGCTCGAGTTCGACCACCGGGAACTTCTGCGCGGCGTACTCAGACCGGATCAGCTTCTTGTCCAGCTTGCCGACGCTCGTCTTTGGCAGTTCGTCAACGAACGTCCAGCGCTCGGGCAGCCACCAGCGAGCGACTTTCGGCGCCAGAAATGCGCGAAGCTCATCGGGTGTCACGGACGCACCTGGTTTGAGCACCACCAGTGCAAGCGGACGCTCCGCCCAACGGTCGTCGTGCACCCCGACGACGGCCGCCTCAGCCACCGCCGGGTGACCGACCAGCAGCGTCTCGAGCTCGACCGAAGAGATCCACTCCCCGCCCGACTTGATGACATCCTTGGACCGATCCGTGATCTGCACATAGCTGCGCGCATCGATGTTGCCCACGTCACCGGTGCGGAGCCACCCGTCGTGGAATTTCTCGGGGGCGTCGGCCTTGTAGTAGGAGGCGGTGATCCAGGGTCCGCGCACCTCGATCTCACCGACAGCCTCGCCATCGTGCGGAATTTCCTCGCCGGCGTCGTCGACGAGTCGCAACTCCACACCCGGCACCACACGCCCGGTCTTGGACCGGTAGATCATCTCGTCCTCGAGGGCGGTGCCCTTGGGTGGGAAGGCAATCGAGGCGATCGGGCTCGTCTCGGTCATGCCCCACGCCTGCCACAGCTCGATGCCGAGCACGTCGCGATAGGCGGCGATCAAGGTTGCGGGGACTGCCGATCCACCACACACCGCCGTCTTGATGCTCGAGACGTCGCCACCATTGGCCTGCACGTGGTTGAGGAGCGCGGTGAGGATTGTCGGCACGCCGCCGGTGAACGTCGGACGCTCCTGCTGAATGAAGTCGCACAGCCCCTGGGGCTGAAGGAATTTCCCCGGCAAGAGGAGATCGCTTCCCACCATCCAGCCCGCGTACGGCGTCCCCCACGCGTTCACATGAAACATCGGCACGATGATCAGCAACCGGCCGTTGTCGTCCAGGCGGAACGTCGCCCACACAGCGAACGAATGCAGGTACACAGAGCGATGGCTGTACGCCACGCCTTTGGGGTCGCCGGTCGTCCCCGTCGTGTAGCACATGGACGCCGCGCTGCGCTCCTCGATGGCCGGCCACTCGAAGGTCGGCGACTCCGCGGCGATGAGGTCCTCGTAGGCGAGCGTCTCTCCCAGCCCGGACACGGGCGCCGAGCCGACCACAATCACCTTCTCGACGCTCGGGCACTGACCGATCACTGCGGCAAGCAGCGGCGCGAGTGAGTCGTCGACGATGACCACCCTGTCCTGAGCGTGATTGATGATCTGCGCAAGCTGCGGCGGTGGCAGCCGCAGGTTGAGCGTGTGCAGCACCGCTCCCATGCAGGGGATCGCGAAATACGCCTCGATGTGCTCCTGGTGGTTCCAGCAGAGCGTTCCGACGCGATCGCCGGGAACAATCCCGAGCGTGCGCAACGCGCCGGCGAGACGGTTCACGCGTTCGGCGACCTTGGCGTAGCTCGTGTGCCGCGCGCGTTCACCCTCGAACGTGATGATCTCGCTGTCCGGAAACACGTTCGCTCCGTGGCGGAAGAGCTCCGTGATGCTCAGCGGCGAATCCTGCATCGTCGAGTTCATGGGTCCACTCTCCTCTGGGCGTTCTGGCGCTGCCACCAATCCGGCATTCGGCTCTGAAGCCGTTGAGATCGTACGTGCCCCCAAGTCCCTTGTGCAGCATCCGTGCCGGGATGTTGCTTCGCTACCCTCGATACCCATGGCACTGACCCACACGAACTCGATGACCGGCGTCGAACGCATGCTCGCCGCTGCTCGCCGCGAGCCCTCCGACTGCACCCCCATCTGGTTCATGCGCCAGGCCGGGCGATGCCTGGCCGGCTACCGGGCGCTCCGCGAGACGTACGACATCCTCACCATCACCCGGACCCCGGAGCTCTGCGCTCGGGTCACACTCATGCCCGTCGAGGAGTTCGGCGTCGACGCGGCGGTGATGTACGCCGACATCATGTTGCCCCTGGTGGGCATGGGCGTTCCCTTCTCGATCGACCCGGGGATCGGGCCGATCATCCATGCGCCGGTACGCACCGAGGCGGAGGTCGCAGCACTCCGAATCGTCGAGCCGCGCGAGGCGACGCCCGAGCTGTTCCAGGCGATCAAGCTGGTGCGCCACGAGCTCGACGGAACGACGGCGGTGGTGGGCTTCGCAGGGGGACCGTTCACGGTCGCGTCGTACATGATCGAGGGCAAGCCCACCAAGGAGTTCGCGCGGACCAAGGCGATGCTCCACGGCGAGCCGGCGCTCTGGCACCGCCTCATGACCACGCTGACCGAGGTCACGATCAGCTATCTGCAGGCACAGGTCGAGGCCGGCGCCCAGATGATCCAGCTCTTCGATTCATGGGCCGGCGCCCTGTCCGTCTCGGCCTACGAGACGATGGTCATGCCGTACAGCCGGCGCATCCTCGACGCGGTTGCGAAGACCGGCGTGCCGACCATCCACTTCGGAACCACGACCTCGCACCTTCTCGAGTACATGGCGCGGTGCGGCTCGGACGTCATCAGTGTTGACTGGCGCCTCCCACTCGACGAGGCCTGGCGCCGGATCGGCGACGTCGGCATCCAGGGCAACCTCGATCCCGGGGTGATGCTCGCCCCCTACGACGTCGTCGAACGTGAGGCCCGGCAGATTCTCGCCCTCGCCGGTGGCCGGCCCGGCCACATCTTCAACCTCGGCCACGGCGTGCTCCCCGAGACGTCGAGCGACCACCTCCGTCGCCTCGCCGAACTCGTCCACGAGGACACCGCCCGGAGCTGACCGCGAGCCGAAGCAACCAGCCACTACCCTTGGGGCATGGCTCAGCTCGGCGTCGTCCTTGCCACCTTCGGCTCTGCGGTGACTGCGGCTGACGTTCCCGCATACCTGGCGTCGGTGCGCGGCGGAGGCGAGGTGCCGGCCGATCTCATCGAGGAGTTCCGCCACCGCTACGACCTGATCGGGCGATCGCCGCTGATCGACATCACCCAGGCGCAGTGCGCCGCCCTCCAGACGTTGCTGGACACGAGAGCCGGCGGCCGGGACACCCGGGTCGTCGCCGGGATGCTGCACTCCGAGCCATCACTGACCGGCGCGCTCGACTCGCTCGCCGCAGATGGGGCGACCCGCATCGTGGTCGTGGCGCTCGCGCCGCAGTATTCGCCGATCATCCTTGCCGGCTACGAGCGGACTGTGGCCTCATGGCGTGCCACGCATCCAGAAGTCGACGTCCACATCGCGGGAGCCTGGCACCTCATGCCGGAGTGGATCGCCGCCCTCTCGGAGCGCGTCGAGGAAGCGCTTGCGGCACTCGATCCGGCGGCCCGATCCAGCATTCCGCTCATCTTCACCGCCCACAGCCTCCCCCGCCCCGTCATCGACCGCGATCCCGGCTACATCACGCAGTTGCGCGACACGGCGATCGCGATCGCCACGCGCCTGGGTCTCGACGACGAGCGCTGGAGCTTCGCCTATCAGAGCGCCGGCCACACCCCCGAGGAATGGCTGACCCCGGACGTCAAGGATCTCTTCCCGGGGTTCCGTGCCCAGAGGATCACCGAGATCCTCATCGTGCCGCTGCAGTTCCTCGCGGACCACCTCGAGATCCTCTACGACATCGATATCGCCGCCGGCGACGAGGCGACCGAGGCCGGGATCACCATGCATCGCATCGCGCTGCCCAACACGCAGCCCACCTTCATCCGTGCGCTGGCGGCTGTCGTGGAACGCGAGCGCGAAGGAGCCACGCCCACAGCGGTCTCGTGACCGCCGGCGAAGCGCCATTCGCCGCGCACGGCATCGTCGAGGCCGGCTTCGAGACCGTCCGCGAAGCCTTCAGTGATGTGATCGCCGCGCAGGCAGGCACCGGCGCGGCGCTTGCCGTGTGGCACGACGGGCGGTGGGTGGTCGACCTGTGGGGCGGCGCAGCGGATGCCGCCGGGACGGTTCCGTGGCGGCGCGACAGCATCGTGCAGGCGTACTCGGTGAGCAAGCCGTTCGTCGCCATGTGCGCGCTCCTGCTCGTCGACCGCGGCCTCCTCGATCTCGACGCACCGGTCCAGCGCTACTGGCCCGAATTCACGGCGCAGGCCACCGTCCGCCATGTCCTGTCCCATCAGGCCGGCGTCGTCGCACTCGATGCTCCGGCGCCGACGGACGTCTTCTACGAATGGGACGCGCTGTGTGCACTGCTCGCGGCGCAGCAACCTGCATGGTCGCCGGGGACCGCACATGGCGAGTCAGCGCTCTTCTACGGCCACCTCGTGGGTGAGCTCGTGCGGCGCATCGACGGGCGCAGCGTCGGCACCGTGATGCGCGAGGAGTTGTGCGAGCCGGCGGGTCTCGACTTCGCCGTCGGGTTGCATGCTCGGGATCAGGCTCGCGCGGTCGACCTCACGTGCCTCGCCGACATCGAGCCCCGTCCTGGTGACCTGTATCGCCGCGCGACGAGCAACCCTCCCGGGACTCGTGATCCCGACGTCGTCAACAGCGCCGCATGGCGCGGTGCAGCAGTGCCGGCAATCAACGGACACGGAACCGCGCGCGGCATCGCCGGTCTGTACGCGGCATTGTTGCGCGGCGATCTCCTCTCAGCCGCACTGCTTCGTGAGGCTGTGTCCGTGCAGTGCTCCGGCGTCGACCGGGTCTTCGGGCACGAGAATGCGTGGGGGCTTGGGTTCGGCGTTGACGGAGAGGGATTTGGCATGGGCGGCCTCGGCGGGAGCTACGGCGGAGCCTCAACGAGCGGTCACTACGCCGTCGCGTTCATGACCGGGACGATGGGAACCCACGAACGAGGCGACACGCTCGAGAACACGCTGCGGAGTTGCATCGGGTTGCCCGCGATCTGAGCGCGCCCCGGCGCGGTCTACTCGGGGCGGCTCACACCGATCGGATTCGGATAACGAATGCCGTCGTCGCCCTCGAGCAGGCTCGCGAGCTTTCGCAGGCTGGCGAAGAGCCGCTCCCGTGACGTCTCGTCCAGTGCTTCCCAGACGTCTGCGGCAAGGCGGTCGGTCATCGCCTCCACGTCGCTCCGTACTTCGCGCCCCGCGGCGGTGAGACCGCCCGCAGGGTCGAGGACGCCGCGGCTCTGCAGGCGCTCGACTCCCTCGGCCCACTCGTCCTCCGTCCAGCCGCGAAATCTGCGCATGGTCGGGACATCGATACCGGACCCGGCTGCGAGCGCGGTGACGAGTGACTCGAGCCCGTCAAGGCCGTGCACGGTGAGTGCCGCAACATGACCGTCGAATCGATGCTCGCGAAGCAGCGCGCACGCGTACCAGAGCTTGAGATGCGGCGTCTCGGGCTCGTCGAGCCCGGCGGTGGCCGTGTAGAGCGGGCGACCACCGCCGCGCAGCCCGCGGGCGACGGCCATCGTGGCAGTGGCTGCGTCGCGGACCTCTGCGCCATCGACGGCATCGCCCCAGAGCCGCCGCAATGCGGTGTCGGCGACCGCGATCCTCGCGGTCAGCGCCAGCTCCGGGCTCGAATACTGCCAGGCATCGGGAATCGCCCTGGCGACCATTGCAGGCTGGAAGTTGTGGAAGACCGCCGTGACCACCCCGGCGGAGACCGCGCCCATCGGCGCCGCGCGCGAGCCGAAATACCCCATCCAGCCGCCGCGCAAGCCCGCGGCCCTGTAGTGCTCCGTGGCCTCCGGCGCGAAGTACACGATCGCGTGGATCGGCTCAAAGAGCGTCCAGGCACGTCGTGCGAGTGTCACGGTGCCCATCGTATCGGTCAACGATGCGCCGCGCCGGCAGGGGTCAACGTGCCGTGGAAGATCCCCGAGTGCGTGAAGGTGGGCGACGTGCCGGGGCTGAGGAATGTGCCGGTCAGCTCGGAGGACGGCATGAATTGCAGAAAGCGCGAGTCGGCGCGCGCGATATCGACGATCGACTTCTCGAGCACGCACGAGTTGTACTGCCGCGCGGTGTCCTCGAGCGTGTTCGCATTGAGCACCACCTCCTGCTCCCACGTACGCGTGTAGCGGCGCACACCGGGGATCCGGCTGTGCTCGGGGGTCAGACATTCAGTGGCGATGACGTTCTCGCTGCTCGCCCAGATGCCCGTCTCAGTGTTCACGACGAGGGTGTGATTGCCAGTCGTGTGTCCCGGCGTCGACAGCAAGGCCACGCCTGGTCCGATCAGCACGTCGCCGTCGATGGCACAGATACCGTCGGGTCGCAGCGCGCTGTACGTGGACACCTGGTACCACGGCACCTGCAGCGGATGCAGCGCCTCGAGCGCCTCAAGCTCTGCGCGCTGCACGAGCAAACGTGCATTCGGGAGCGCCGGAGTGATCGGGCTCGACTGCGAGAGATCGCGCACGGGTTCCGTCGTGCCGATCCACCGGCGCACGTCCTGCGTATGCAGGTGATCGAAGGTGATCCAGTCAACATCAGTCGCGTCGATGCCGACGCTGCGCAGATGGCTCATCACGTCACCGAGTGGGCGCGCGAACGCGCGCTCGAACGCGGCCGGGGTCGATTCGCTCAACCGCGCGAAATACGGCGTGCGACGGGCAAGCTCGACGTCGGTGGGCTCGAAGAGCAGCACCTTCGGCTTCCCGTCCGGCTCGCGCCATCGCACCACCACGAGTCGGTGTGTCAAGGCGAGGTAGGGCGCCGGGCTGATCGCCGCGCGAAACAGCCCGAATCGCGTCGGATAGGGCAGCGACACGAGATCAAAGGTGCCGATCCAGTCCGGCATCCCGGTCGTCCGGAACCACGTTCGGAACCCCGGTGCGGCCTGTCGGATGAGATCGAGCTGCCGCCCCGGCTGCCGCTCGCGGGCAACCGCCGCGAAGTGCGAGATCGCGCTGATCTCCCCGACCGGAGGTGGGATGTGCGTTGCCATCGCGGTCCTCGGGAGTCTACGCGGTGGCGAAACCTCGGGTCGATATACTCGATCGCGGTGATCGCAGGAGTATCACGATGAGGCGCTGGGGGCATTTCGTCTACCGCCGCCGCAGAGCGCTGCTCGGCCTCTCACTCGCGTTGTTCGTGCTCTCCATGGTCGCTCTGGTGACCGGCGGTCAGCCGATCAATGCGAGCAACTACGATGTCGAGTCGGTACGCGCCGTCGACCTCGAAAGTGCGCAACTGCCGTCGACGACAGGCTCGTCGTTCACGCTGATCCTCACAAGCTCGCGGCTCACGTTTGGACAACCCGCGTTCGAGTCAGCGGTTGATGAAGCAGTCGCACCGCTGCAGAGCGACGCACGCGTCAGCGCACTGGCAACGCCGTACACCGCGGATGCAGCGACGGCGCCATTGATGGTCTCCACGGACCACCACAGCGTCCTCGTCCAGGTGGGATTGAAAATCGACTTTGCGCTGGCGAGAGCGCAGTACGGGGAGATTCGCGGCGAGGTGAGGTCGCCGGCGCTCAGCATCACGGCGACCGGCGACGTGCCCCTCGCATACGACTTCGACACATATCTGGCGAGCGACCTGCGCAGGTCCGAGGTGGTCTCGCTGCCACTTGCACTCATTCTGCTCGTGATCGTCTTCACCACGGGAGTTGCCGCGCTGCTGTGCCTTGGTGTCGGCGTGTTCGCCGTGCTCGGCGGCGTCGGCGCGGCGCTGGCGCTCGCTCACGTCATCGATGTGTCAACGTATGCCGTCAACGTCGTCACGCTGGTCGGACTCGGCATTGCAATCGATTATTCGCTGTTCATCGTCACGCGATTTCGCGAGGAGATGGCATCGGGGCACAGCGTCGAGGACTCACTCGGCACCACCATGGCAACCGCCGGCCGCGCCATCATGTTCAGCGGTCTGACCGTCGCAATCGGGCTGTCGGGATTGCTCTTCTACACCGGGACGGCACTCGTGTCGATGGGTGTCGCCGGCGCGATCGTGGTGGCGATCTCCGTGCTCTACGCATGCACACTGCTCCCGGCGATGCTCGCGATCCTCGGACCGCGCATCAACAGCATGAGAATTCCCATCCTGCAGCCCAAGCCATTCGGTCAGGGTGCCTGGCATCGTCTTGCGACCTGGGTGATGCGCCGGCCGTGGACGGTCCTGATCCCCACAGTCGCGATCCTGCTGATCGCGGGGTCGCCGTTCCTCGACCTGGAACTTGCGAACAGCGACGTCGATCAACTGCCCCCGTCGGCTGAAGCGCGCGAGGGCGCGGACCTCCTGCAGGCGCAGTTCCCGCAGGTGGGTCAGAACACGATCGCGGTGGTCGTCGATTTCGAGCACGGTGCACCCACGAGCCCCGCGAATGTCGCGGCGTCGTATCAACTCGCGCAGCGCCTCTCCGCGCTCAAAGGAGTCACCGGTGTGCGCAGCTACGTGACCGTCGAACCGACGCTCACGCTCACGGCGTACCAGACGCTGTACGCGCAACCGAGGAGTTCGCTGCCGGCCGCCGCGCAGTCCTTGCTCACCAACCTGACCGGCTCGAGCATCGCCGTCCTCGATGTCGCCAACCCGTACTTCGTGACCAGTGACCAGGCGCACGACCTCGTGCGTGCGATTCGCGCGGCCGACGCCCTCCCGGGCGCGACCGTGCAGGTGACGGGCGACAGCGCGTTCGACATCGACCTCGTCAACTACATGATCGATCACACGCCGCTCGCCATCGGCTTCGTCCTGATCACGACGATCATCGTGCTCACGTTGCTGCTGCGGTCGCTCGTGCTCCCGTTCAAGGCGGTGCTCATGAATGCGCTGTCGCTGAGCGCAGCCTTTGGAGCCTTGGTCTGGGTCTTCGACCAGGGGCATCTCTCGGGCTTCCTCGGTTTCACCCCCGGCCCGCTCGACCCCACCATCCCGGTGCTGCTGTTCTGCGTCGTCTTCGGGTTGTCCATGGACTACGAGGTGTTCCTGCTCACCCGCATGCAGGAGGCATGGATCCGCACCGGAGACAATCGCACCGCCGTGGCTGACGGGCTCGAACGCAGTGGCCGCCTGGTCACCGGCGCCGCTGCGATCATGGCCTGCGTCTTTCTGGCGTTCGCGCTCGCGAGCGTCGTCACCATCAAATCCATCGGCGTGGGCATGGCCGTCGCGGTGATCGCGGATGCCACACTCGTCCGCGCGCTCGTGGTGCCGGCAGTCATGCGCCTGCTCGGTGCGGCAAACTGGTGGGCGCCGCGCTGGCTCCGCCGCCGCGAGCCGGAACTCCAGGAGATCGCCCCCGCTGCCTGACACGACCATCGCCGCGGCGCCACCCCGCCCCTCCCTGCGCGGGTGGAGTCATCTCGCCACCGTGCCGCTCGCCGTCGCGGGTGCGATCACGCTCGTGGTGGTCAGCGGCGGCAACGTGGCGCGTCAGATCTCCCTGGGCGTGTATGGCGTCTGCCTCGTGCTGCTCTTCTCGGTGAGCGCCAGTTACCATCGCGGGCCGTGGTCGATGCGAACGCGCCGCGTCTGGGGCCGTCTCGACCACGCAACCATCTTTCTGGCGATCGCGGGGACGTACACACCGGTGGTCGTCAACGTCCTCCAGGGCTGGCCTTCCATCGTGCTCCTGGTGGTCATCTGGGTCCTCGCGGGAAGCGGCGTCATCGTCGCGACGACCGGCGTCCCGTTGCCGCGATGGGTGACCGTCGTGCTGTATCTCGGCGTCGGATGGACGGTCGTGTTCTTCCTGCCCGCGCTCGGCGACCGCATCCATACGAGCGGCCTGCTCGTGCTGGCGATCGGCGGTGCGCTGTACTGCGCGGGCGCGATTGTGTACGCGTTGAAACGCCCGCAGCTATGGCCGAAGGTGTTCGGATACCACGAGGTGTTCCACATCCTCGTGATCGCCGCGACCGCGATCTACTTCGTGTTCATCCTGGCGACGGTCGCGCTGCCGCGCTGAGGATCAGTGGTCCGCTCCGGCGGCAGCCTCGACGGCGGCGTGCACCCCGTTGCTGCCCTCGGCCTCGCGGACCTGGGCGAGATACTCGTCGACGAGCTGGCGCCCGCGCTCGGGATCGGCGACACTCGCAACCACGTGGTACGCGGGCTCATCGGGATCCGGCCGGACGAGCACGAAACCATCGTCGACATAGACCTTGATGCCGTCGACCAGGTCGACCGAGTCCATCCGATGACGATCGAGCAGGATGCGCATCACCTTGCCCTTCGCCTCCCAGGGGCAGAACTCCGTCGCGGTGATGTACGCAACCTGCGGGAGTGCCGCGCGCGCCTCGCTGAGCGGGATCCCGATCTTCGCCCGCAACTCGAGGAGTTTGACCAGCGTGTACATGGCGTCGAAGGCGCCGAGGTGACCCGGCCATGCAAAGCCGCCGTCGCCATCAGAGGCAATGCTCGTCCCGGAGACGCTCGACGCGCGCAGCACCGAGGCGGGATCGCCCGGCGTGGCGCTGAAGCTCCCGCCCTCCTTGCGGACGAGCTCGCTGATCCACATCGGGGTCGCCGCCGGGGCGAGCACCGTCCCGGGATTGGAGCGCACCCACCACGACGCGAGCAGCGCAAGGCACTCGTGCGGGCTCAGCACGACACCCTTCTCATCGATGACCGTGATCCGCTCGCCCGTCGGGTTGATCATGCATCCCACATCGGCGCGCACCGTCTTGCTGATCAACGCTGTCTCATCCGGCACGGTCCGGTGGTGTTCGCCCTCGCGCATGCCGGCGTTGAGCGGGATCGTCGTGATGCCGAGCTCGTTCAGGATCGTCGGGAGCACTGCTGACGCGTCGCTGTAGTCGTAGTCGATCAGGACGCGGAAACCGGCATTGCGGATGCTCTCCGCGTCCACCGACTTGAACACATGCTCGATGTACCCGGCGATCGGCTCGCCGTACTCGATGTCGCCCATCTCGTAGAAGCCGGCTCGACGGAAGTCCTCACGGAAGAGCAGGTTCTCGAGCTTGCGCTCGGCGCGCTTGTCGATCTGCAGGCCCTCGGCATCGAAGAACCGTATGTCGGCGCTCCGTTGATCGAGGGGCGACACGAGCACGTGGATGCCCGCCGCGCAATCCGCGTCGAGCGTTGCCCACTGCGTGACCGGCACCGGCAATTCGCGCACGTCGCGCGCCTTGGCACCGGCACTGACGATGCCGCTGACGATGGCGCGCTTGATCATGCGTGACGAGCGCGCGTGGTCCTGACCGACGACGACGCACGCCCCCTTGGGCAGGGTCGCGCCGAAGGCGGCACCGAGCCGCGCGCAGAACTCGGGGGTGAGCTCGACGTTGATGAGTCCGCCCAGTCCGTAGGAAGAGAACAGCCCGCTTCGCCACTCACCCGCCCAGATCACCGACTCGTTGACGGTCGAGCCCGGCTCGATGGTCTTGCTCGGCCAGATCTTGACGCCGGAACGGATCTGCGATCCCCGTCCGAGCACGCACTCGTCCGCGATGACCGAGTTCTCCTCGAGCAGCGAGTCATTCTTGACGGTGACGTTGCGGCAGACGATCGCCTGGCGCAGCCTGCAGCGCTCACCGATGTACGAGTGTGGCCACACGACGCTGTTGCTGACCTTGGTGTTGTCGTCGATGACGCTGTACCGGTCGATGACGCCGTGCTCGTTGATGTGCGCGCCGGCCTTGAGCTTCACCTCGTCGCCGATGAACGCCGGGCCGTCGAGCTGGACGCCGATGCCGATCTCGACACCCTCGCCCATCCAGACGTTGCCCTCACGGCGACCCGGGATGTAGCAGCGGACCTTGCCGTCGAGCGCGTCCCAGTTGGCCTGCATGTACGACTGGATCGAGCCGATGTCGCACCAGTAGTCGTCGACGACGATGCCGTGCAGCGGTTCGTGACGCCGGAGCATCGTCGGGAAGACGTCCTGCGACCAGTCGGCGTTCGCGCCCTCCTTGATGTGTTCGAGCACCTTCGGCTCGATCACGTAGATGCCCGTGTTGGCGTGATCGCTGAACACCTCACCCCACGACGGCTTCTCCAGGAAACGCTTGATGTTTCCCTCGTCGTCCGTCACGACGACCCCGTACTCGAGGGGATTGGGGACGGAGTGGAGCACGATGGTGGCGTGCGACCCGCGCTCCTCGTGTGCGCGCATCACCGCGGTGAGATCGATGTCGGTGAGGGCGTCGCCGCTGATCACCAGGAAGGTGTCATCGAGGAGGTGGGCGGCGTTGCGCACACTCCCCGCGGTCCCGAGCGGCCGGTCCTCGACGACGTACTCGATCTCCATGTCCAGCTCGGCGCCGTCTCCAAGGCGATTGCGGATCTCCTTGCCGAGGTAGGCGAGCGTCACGACGACCTGGGTGATCCCGTGATCCCTGAGGAGCCGGAGGATGTGCTCGAGCACCGGGGTGCCGACCACGGGAACGAGCGGCTTTGGCAAACGGCTGGTCAGAGGGCGCAGTCGCGCGCCTTCACCTCCCGCCATGACCACTGCCTTCATGCAGCCACCTCCTCGGCACCGGTCTGATCGCTCAGATCATATGGCGCGGTACGAAGAATTACTCGAGGGATGGCGCCCCGCCGGCCGGAAGCACCACCCGCTGGTGCAGGCACATGAAGCGCAGCCGCTCGAGCAGCCCGTCGATGACGACCGGCCAGGCGAAATCGGCGGCGTCACGCCGGGCCGCCACGCGCAGCCGATCGGCAAGCGCCGGCTGCTCGACGAGACCACGGAGCGCGCTCGCGATCTCGGCCGGATCGTCGGTCTCGACGACGATCGCGTTCCCGTAGGGACGGGCGTACTCCTCTCCGGTGGCTCCGACCATGGCGACGCCGCCGGCCGCCATCGCCTCGAGGCCGACGAGTCCGAACGGCTCGTGCCCGGAGTTGGCGAGCACGGCGGTGGCGGCGACATTGATCTGGGTGATGACGTCGTCGGGGAGGAAGCGGCGCAGATGGACGATCGGCGCGCCGTCGGTCTCGGTGAGTGCGCGGACGATGTCACCGGCGTCCTGCACGGGCTCGTGCCAGTCGGTGACCGTGAGGCCGCATTCGGCCGCGAACGCGAGCACGGTCGCCCCATAGGGCTCCATGCCGCCACGGATGAGCATCCGAGCCGGCAACCCCTCCGAGCGGAGCTCGGCGATCGCGGCGACTGCCTGGTTCCAGCGTTTGTCCGGGCTGAAGCGGCCGATCTTGAAGGCGAGGCACGAGGTGCCCGCGGCTGCGCGGATCGCGCGTGCCGCCGACCCGTCGACCGGGGCGAGCGCGCCCTCGGGAATCCCATTGGGGATCACCACCGGGTTGACGTCATAGGGCCACATGAGGTGCTTCATGTACTTGCTGACGGTGGTGATCGAGGCGACGAAGTCGAGCACCGGCCAGTCGATCGCCTCGAAGCCGAAGAGGTTGTTGGCGTTCCAGAGGAGCACGGCGTTCTGGCGCAGCCCGAGGGTGTGCAGGCGGTCACTCAACGACTTGCAGAACCAGGCCGTGTGCCATTCCTCGCAGAGCACCGCGGTTGTTCGCCCCGCCTCGGCAGCGGGCCGGATGATGCTGTCGATGAGCGCGTCGGGAAGCGTCTCGGTGAGGTCTCGAATCTTCGCGAGCTCGCCCTCGTACACGCCGTTGCGGTAGCGGTCGCTGATCTGCTGGCCCCAGCGCACGAGCTGCACGCCCTGATCGAGCTCGGCGCCAGGCTTGTCGGGATCGCCGACAAAGACCAGCGAGGTGCGGAACCCGAGCGCTGCGAATGCCCGGCAGAGCTCGCGGGCGCGTACGCCGAGGCCGCCCGCCTGGCTGTACTGGTCAGGTCCTTCGAAGGACACCATGACGACGTCAAGCGTTTCGGGGGTGAACATCGCCGCACAGTGTGCGAGACTTCGCGATCCTGCGGCACGTCCGTTTTGTGTAGATACTTGATCGTGACCTCGCGCGCTCGAAGGATCCTGGCGGGAGTTGCTCTGACCTTCGTCGTTGCGTGTGGAGGCACGACGAGCCGCCCGTCGTGGCTCGTCAGCCATCACCTGGGCGCGCCGCACGGTCTCAGGCCGGTCGGTATTCCGGGATCGGGTGCTCAGGACACTGTTCTGCGCTCCGGAACCAACCAACTGGAGGTTGTCACGTGGGGCAGTTCGGGCTGTCCGAGGTTGCCTGTCCAGTTGGTCACTTCGACACCAAACGCCGTGTCCGTGACGATGAGCGATGGTGAGTCGCCTGACGGCGCAGCCTGTACCGCTGACCTCGCGCCGACGACGAGCGTCATCCGCGTTCCGAGCACGCTCGATCTGGGTCAGCCCATCAACGTCAAGATCATCGACGGTGTCTTCGGCATATCGGCCGCGCTGCCGCCCCCGCAGGGGGTCAGCGGCTAAGCCCTTTCCCCATCGCGAAACCGGCCCACGGAGGTGCCGGTTTCGACGTGCACCCGGTCCCTCATCGGAGCGTCGGTTGCGACCACGGATGGGGGGGCCGAAGCCCCCCGATCCTGGTCACGAAAGAGGCGAAGGACCGGCTGGCGGGCGCCGGTTTCTCCGCCCAGAGAGAGTGTGGCAAAGCGCTCCAACGCAGCCTCGGATGCTGGGACACAGATGTGTAACGGGAGGGCCACTTGTCACAGACCAAGCAGGTGCGCCGCGTTCCCGCCCATCACCAGCGCTCGCTCGGCGACTGTCAGGTCCGCCTGCGCGAAGGCGTCGATGTAGCGTCTCGCCGGGAGCAGCGGATAGTCCGATCCGAAGAGCAACCGGTCGGCTCCGCAGAGGTCGGCGACCGCTCGGTACGCGGTCGGCTTGTACAGGAAGGGGCCTGCAGCGGTGTCGAACCAGATCCGGCGGCAGAGCTCGGCCACCTCGGGCATGTGCGCGTAGAAGGGCAGTCCTCCACCGAGATGCGCGCACACGAGCTGCAGCGCGGGGTGGCGCGTCGCGAACGCCGCGACCCGATCCGGCGTGGCCGTGCCCTTGCCCGGGTAGTCATGGCCGACCGGCTCGCTGCAGTGCAGCACGAGCGGGACCCCGATGTCCGTGCATGCCGCGGCAACCTCGTCGCTGGCCGGCCCGACCAGGTCGAAGCCCTGTGCGTCCGCGTTGAGCTCCCCGACCCCACGCAAACCCGCGGCAGCACAACGCTGCAGCTCCTTCACCGCACCCGGCCGCGCCGGGCTCACCGTCGCGAAGCACGTGAGACGGTCGGCATGAGCACGCTGCACCTCGATCAGGTGGTCGTTGACCTCCGCGCAGTGCTCGGGATCGGCGAACGGCCAGCCGAAGCAGACCGAGCGATCGATCCCGGAGGCGTCCATGGTGGCGAGCAACTCGCCGGCGGTGACGATGGCTCGAGCTCCCTCATGACACAGGTCGAACCATGGATCGAGCGCCGCGAGCCGGTCGCGTGCATCGCGCATGGCGGCCGGCAGGATGTGAACGTGGCTGTCGATGATCATCCGAGCCATCGACCCTGCGCGAAGATCCACGTCCCGGCGCACATGAGCACGGCACCGGCGACGAGCATCGCGGGGCGGGCGCGAGGAGAGCGCTGGGTGAGGTCGGCGACGAGCAGCACCACCGGGAACAGCGCAAGGCTGTAGCGGGGCTGGGAGCGCCAGAACGGCAGCGACGCGGTCATCAACCACGCGATGGTGCAGTACAGAGCGAGGGATCGGGGGATCCGCGACGACGCCCACATGCCCGCGCAGAGCACGAAGCCGAGCAGACCGTAGGCGACTTCACGGGCGAAGATCGAGCGCGTCTCCCCGTTCGATGCGTTGAGGAGCGTGTGCCACGTGGCAGCGAAGCCCGCCCACGGTGGCGTGGGCTGCAGACCGAATGACGGCAGGCGGTCGGCATCGAGGAGCGCCAGGGCGTCGCCGACGTGCGCCTGCAGGTACAGCCCGTAGAGCACGAGCGGGAGCGCCGCAACGAGGATCAGGAGCATGGCCGGACGCGGCCGCCATCCTGTGCGGCGGAGCTGCTCGACAGCGAGCGCCGGGATGAGGGCGAGGCCGGTGAGACGGAATGCGCACGCAAGCGCGGCCGCGACGATCGCCTTGCGCGAACTGCCCGCACGCGCGTAGTACAGGCTCGCCGCAGCCGACGCGATGAAGGTGCTCTCGCTGAAGGGGGCGATCAGAAAGAGCGCGGTGGGCGCGAGAGCGAGCAGCCACACCGAGAATGTCGCCGCGGAACGGTCGCGCTCGCCGAGGACGAGTCGGGTGAGATACCAGAGGCCGACGGTCTCGGCCATGGCATTGACCACCCACGACGCCCAGACGTCATCACGCGTGACCACGGCGACCGCGCGCACCACCAGCGGAAACCCCGGAAGGAACGCGTCGCGATAGTCGAGATGCGCCGGGTACCCGTGGGCGGCGATCGAGAGGTAGCTGATGGCGTCCCAGGAGACCAGGTGATCGCGCAGCCCGGTCAGGACCGGCGTTGCCGGAAAGTCGATGGCGAGCACGGCGACAAAGACAGCGAGCCAGAGCAATCGCGACACGGCGACCGCGGCAAGCGCCGTGCCCCACGACGACGATGCCAGGCGCCGCGTCACGCCGGCGGTTCGAGCCCGTCGAGCATCGCTGGGTCGTTGCGCAACTGCCACAGTTCGCGGAATGCGCGAACCACGACTCGCACGTCGGCGCCGGTGGCGCGACCCGTGGTGCGCGGGTAGTGATGCACGCCGACATTCATGAGCCTGTAGCCGTGGCGGCGCGCGCGCACCAGCAACTCGGTGGACACGAGGGCTCCATCCGCATGCAGCCCCTGACCGACTGGGCGCGGGAAGAGCTTGAACGCGCAGTTGACATCACGTGCCGTCGGTCCGAATCCGAGCCGGACGAGACCGAAGAATGCCCTGTGGTAGAAACGCCGGACCCACGTGTCCCTGCGACGGATCCGATACCCGCAGATCACCCGGTCGGGTCCGTAGAGCGCAAGCAGTCGCGAGATCTCGTTCGGATCGAACTGACCGTCGCTGTCCATGAGAAACACCGCGTCACGGGTTGCCGCGTCGAAGCCGGTGCGGAGCGCGCCGCCGTAGCCACGGTTGCGTGGATGCGACACCACGCGGACATGTGTTCCCGCGTGCGCGGCGCGTGCCGCCGTCGCGTCGCCGCTGCCGTCGTCGATGACGAGGATCTCGAAGTCGGCAACGCCGAGGTCCGTGAGCGCGCGATCGGTGCGCGCGACCGTCTCCGCGATCACCGCCTCCTCGTTGTACGCGGGAAGCACGACGCTGATTGACGGATAGACGCCCACCGCGGCACTGCCCTCGGTCACATCAGCCTTTGCCGCGCACGTCGTAGATGGTGATGTGATCGGTGCGCGCGACGACAGGAAGTCCCTGATCCGCCCACCAGGTGACGTCCTCCTGCGCATCGATCGCGCCTGGATCGGTCAGCCGATCGTCGATCTCCACGTAGCTGATGTCGTACTTGCGCAACAGGCTGAACACCGGACACGTTGCCGGGTCCTCGGCGCAACCGGTGTACATCGTCTGCACGTCCTGGAAGCGGGTCTCGAAGCTGATGCCGTAGCTCCAGAGCCACCCGCCGTATCCCATCACCCCGATCCGACCGGCCACGGACAGGACGGGATCGTTGGGACGGCCGAAGGTGAGGAACACCGAGCCGCTGGGAGTCACGCGGTCGATTGTCGATGCAAGCTGCAGTTCCTGCGTGTTCGCGATCGTGTACGGACCGGTGATGCTGTCCTGCGGCGGCGTCCAGGGAAGGAGTCGCAGCACAACCAGCGCACCGGTCAGGAGCACCGGCGCCACCAGCACGAACGCGGCCACCCGCGGCCAGACGCGCCGCCACCAGCTGGCCGCGAGCGCACCGATGAGCAGCGCGATCACCAGGTACCAGTACACGAGGAGCTTGGTGTTGTCCCAGTTCCACGACTGGAAGACGACGAGGTTGCACGCGGCGAAGATGATCAGCGCACCGAGCGCGAGCTCGAGGAGCGGCACCGGGAATGCCGCCGTGAGCACACGCCCCACCTTGCCGCCACCGATCCGGATACCGGCAGCGATGGCGACGAACGCAAGGAGCGGCACCGCGATACCGAGATTGGCGAGCCAGAAGCCCCACCACTGTGCCGTGCCAACCATCCCGAGCGCCTGGATCGCGCCGCTGAAGAGGCTGCCGGCGGAGAGCGCAAGCCGTCCGCTGGGGTTCGCCGCAGTGCCGGCGTTGGCCAGCCAGCCGGGTTCCAGGTATGGATAGACATTGGTGCCGTACGGAGTCACCGTGGCGCCGTGCTGCGAGAGGGCGAGCTGTCCGAGGCGAATGCCGCCGAGCACGAGTGCGATGCCGAGGAGCACCCACCACTCGCGCCGTCGCCGTCGCCAGAGCAGCACGAAGAGCAGGATCGACAAGGCGATCAGCGTCTGCACGTGGACGATCGGGAGCAGTCCGATCAGCAGCCCGGCGAGCGCGAACGGCTCCCAGCTCGGCCCGTGCGATGACGCTCCCGCGAGCACGAGCAGGAGCACCGAGATGGCTGCCGCGAAACCGAAGAGCAGCGTGCGTTGCGGCAGCCACCACGCCATGAGCGGCGTGTACCACTCCATGTTGGGGAGCGGTGGCGTGCCGCCGTCTGACGGCAGGCCGTCATAGGCGCGGGTCTGGGCGGCGATCGTCCCGGGAAGGTCGTGGAGCGTCCATCCGACGATGGCGATCCCACTTGAAGGATGGGTCACGACGTACTGCAACGTGCACTGCGTCGTGGTGTACCCGTGGCTCGTGCACGCGTCGGCGAAGGCGCCGATGAAGCCGAGGCCGCCGCCGATGAAGCAGATGAGCAGCGCGATCACCCCGGCACCGGTGCCAAGTCCGAGGCGCCGCCCCAGCGCGACCACGAGCAGGGCGATGACGACGACGAGGACGCCGCCGGGAATCGCAAGCGCAAGACCCGGTGCGAGACCGAGCGTCATCAACGTCGCGGCATGAAAGTCGGGCAGGAACGGATAGAGCAGCGTCGTGCCGCTGAACAGCGGGTTCACCGGCGGGATGTTCCCGCCCGACACAAAGCTCGCCGCCGTGGTGAGGTGCTGCGACCAGTCCGCCCACACCGTCGGATATCCAGCCTCGAGTCCGCTCGCGTCCGAGTACACGGTGTGCGCGAAGATCGCGGCCACGACTGCGCCACCACCGGCGAGCGCCACGATCGAGAACCATGGGATGCGCGCGGCCCACCGGTCGCGCGTCTCAACCCAGGACGCGTGCCACGTCGCGCGCGGGTTGACGGTCAGCAGTGACACCGCAAGCGCGCCTGCGAGCGTGAGCAGCGGGCCGAGCAGGACGGTCGCGGTGGTGAGCCCGAAGAGGAGCGAGAGCCCGTACGTCACGGCGGTGCCGACGATCAGCCCGCTGGTCAGACCGATCACCAGGCGCTCGACAAGCGTGAGATGGGTTCTGACAAGCCCGGACAAGGCTGCTCCGGCCGCGAACGTCAACGCGGCGTCGAGGATGACGAGAAAGGCTGTCACCCGACGTCGACCCAGACCCTCATCTGTTGGTCGGCAGAGCTCTGCGGCATGGCCGTCCAGATCGGGTAGAAGAAGATGAACGCCGCGAGCACGCTCGCGATCACCGCGTACGCCACCGGCGCCAGCGACAGCTCTCTGTCACCAAACGGAACACGGACGCGGCGCAGCGCGCTCAGCGCATACGCGAGGGCGAGCGCGGTGAAGAGCAGCATCCCGAGCGCGTGATAGAAGAACAGCACGCGTCGCTCGTTGCCCGGTACCCACATCATCCAGGACGCGACGTACCCGAGGATGATGAACGCGGGCACGAACCGTCGTGAGATCGCTGCGGAAAGTGCGACGAGCGCGGCGAAGACGACCATGCCCACGAACGCGATCGCGAACCAGAAGCCCGGATATGTCCGCGCGATCTCGTACTGGGAGGACGGATCCATGTGAAACAGCGCTGTGAACTGGGCAGCCGTGTACGACGTGTTGAAGTTGTTGGGGTTGTGAAATCTGACTGCGGACTGGTACAGGATGATCATCGCGGCCAGCGAGCCGAGTCCGATGAGCGCGACCAGCAGCCGCCACAGGTTCGGTCCGCGTGTCAGGCGCCACAGGCAGAAGAGCAGCGCGAGAATGCCGAGCCACCAGATCGCCGGATTGCCCATGTCGGTGACCTCCGCGACCGGCCCATTGTTGGGCTGCGACGTCGCGTAGAAGAGCACCGGGTGCTCCATGACCGGCCACGTCAGCCACAGCGACGAGTACGGGTGACTGTGGCACTCCTCGGCGTGATAGCGAAGTGACGCGGCGGTGATCTGCACGATGTTGTCGATGGCTTCGACCGGGTTCGGCACGGTCACCGACCCGACTTTCATCACGGGCACGTTGAGCGTTATCGGAGTCCCGGGCAGGCCGGAGACGGCGGGATTGCACCCGGTGAAGAAGTACACGTCGGTGTGCTGGATCGTCTCGTAGCGCGAGAAGGAAGCACCGAAGATTGCGAGTGCGATCAACCCTCCAGCGGCGTAATGGAGGATCGCACGGGGTCCTGCGGCATGCCGCCACATGGTCGCCTCCGCCCGGCCCGGTCCCGCGATGCGGCGCAACCACGGAATGAATCCCGCAAGGTACGGCGTGAGACCGCGCATCACGATCAGTCCGCCCGCAACAACGAGGGGCGCGAGGGCGGTGAGCTTTGCCGCGAACGCGAGGCCGGCGACGCCGGCCATGACATAGAGCGTGGTGCGCCATTGCGCGCGGGTGCGCGCCTGCCAGTGCAACAAGAAGACGTAATAGAAGAGCGCCACGAAGAAGATCGCGATGATGTCGATCACACCGGTGCGCGATTCGACGAACGCCAGCCCGTCAAAACATATGAAGAGGGCCGTGACCGTGGCAAAGAAGCGGTCGCGGCGGAGCCGCAGCGCCACCAGGTACATGAGCCCGACGAGCAGGCTGCCGAAGATCGTCGTGCTCAGCCGCCAGGTCCAGCTGTTGAACCCGAAGAAGGCGATGGGCGGGGTCATGAGCAGCTTTGCCAGCGGCGGCTCGGGGTCGAAGTACGACTCGGCCGGCTGGCGGAGATCCTTGGCGGCGTCGACCGGGAAGTAGACCTCGTCGAAGACGTAGCCGCAGATGCTCACGTCCGTGTGGTTGACCTTGACCCCGTCGACGACTCCCGGCGGTCCGACCGGTACGGGGGTGCACTCCGCGCTCGAGCCACCGGTGGTCGGGTAGCCCACCCCCAGTGCGCTGATGCTTCCGCCACCGCTGAGAAAATCGGGGAAGATCGGACTCGCGAACCTCAGGCCGAAGGCCACCAGGACCAGGACGACGACCGCGATGACGTCGAAACGAGTGAGATCGAGAAACCCCCGGAGCCCTGCCCTGACGAGCGGCAGGCCGCCATCGGATGCAGGTTTGGTAGGCTCCGAGGTCAAGACTTCCGTTGACATCTATTTACAAGAATTGGAGGTTCCTTTACTGCTATCCTGAGAAGCGAGGGGTACAGTCAAGGCCGCAGCCGGAAGGTGCCCACATTTGAAACTCATTCCCTTCCTGAAAGGCCGGAGGGTTCCCCCTCCGGTCTTTTTTTTGCCAAACGCCGGTCCCGGATGACCGGATTCGACTGCGGGAGGCTCTCGGGAGGTCACTCACGCGAGCGATGCTGACATAGGCATCAGCCCCGCGGACGTGCGGACGCTCAGGCGGCCGTGGAGATCCGGGGCGCGCCCGCCGGTACGATCGCGATCATCCGGTCGATGGCGCCACGCGCCTGAGCCGCGATCAGCGGGTCAACCTCGACCCGAGGTGCCATGCGCTCGAGCGATCCGGCCACCTTCTCGAGAGTGATCTTCTTCATATAGGGGCAGACAGCAGCCTCAGAGGCCGCGAGGAACCGCTTCAGCGGAGATTCCTGCCGCATCCGGTGGAGGATGCCCACCTCGGTCGCGACGATGAACGTCGTCGCGGGCGACACGGCGGCGCGCCGGACCATGCCCTCGGTCGAGGTGACCACCGTCGCCGGGCCCGCGATATCGCCGGACGACATGCGATACAGGGTTGAGGACGTGCAGCCGCATTCGGGGTGAATGAGCAGTTCCGCGTCGGGGTGTTGACGTCGCATCGCGTCCAACCGGGCCGGGACGATGCCGGCATGGACGTGGCACTCCCCCATCCAGACGTGCAGCTTGCGACCCGTGACCCGCTCCAGGTGGGCGCCGAGGAACATGTCCGGGCAGAAGAGAATCTCGCGATCGGTGGGGATCGAGCGGATCACCGCCTCCGCGTTCGACGACGTGCAGCAGTAGTCCGAGAGGGCCTTGACCTCGGCGGTGGTGTTGACGTACGACACCACGACGGCACCGGGGTACTGCGCCTTCCAGGCGCGCAGCTGGTCGGCGTCGATCGTGGCGGCGAGGGAGCAGCCGGCCTCCAGGTCGGGCAGGAGCACCGTCTTCGTGGGCGACAGGATCGCGGCCGTCTCGGCCATGAAATGGACGCCGCAGAAGACGATCACATCCGCGTCGGTGGCGGCGGCCTGCTGCGAAAGACCGAGGGAATCCCCAACGAAGTCGGCGATGTCCTGGACCTCGGGGCGCTGATAGTTGTGCGCCAGGATCACCGCGTTCCGCGCGCGCCGCAACCGCTCAATCCGGTCCAGAAGCCTGACCCGGTTCTCAATCGTCACGTCCCGCTCTGCTGTGATCACCCGCCACCGTCCCGTTTGCAAAGGGGTTTGTTGGATAAAGGTCAGATTGACCTAAGCAAGTATAGCAGGCTGGGGTGGCAGCGCCAGGGAAGGCGTCACAACGCAGTTCCTTCGTCTACCGTGGTGCCGTGACGGTGATCGGGGTCGTGATCCGGCCGAGAAGCACCTTCGCCGCGCTGGCGGCCTCGCCGCGTCTCGCACTCGGGTTCGCCGCAGTCCTGGGAAGTGGCATCGTGGCCCTGGCGCTGGGATTGCTCGCCAACCAGCTCGCCGGCGGCGGTCGAACGGGAACGGTGGCGTCGTTGCTGCTCCCGCTCCTCTTTCTCGTGTATTGGGGCGCCGCTGCGCTGATCATCGATGCGACCGCCGGCCTGGCGACACGCGCCGGACGCTGGCGCCAGTACCTTTCGGTGAGCGGGTTCACCTTCATCCCGTGGATCGCCTACGCCCTCCTCGCAGTGATCGAGGCTGCCGCCGGCAACGGCAGCGGCGCGCAGTCCGTGATCGCGTGGCTGACCCTGCCGCTGCTCGCGTGGTTCCTCGCCCTGACGTCGCTCGCCGTGTTCTCGGTGTTCGACGTTTCTCCGTTTGTGGCGGTTGCACTGGCAATGCTGCCCGACGCGGTGTTGCTCTTCATCCTGATCGCGCTGCTCGTCGCGGCAAGCATCTGAGTGGCTCGCGCGACGCCTGAGACGGCACGCTGGCGCCGTCGCGGCGTGATCCCGGCGACCGTCCTGGCCGTGTATGTCGTGCTTGCAGTGCTGCTGTGCATCAACGCATGGCGCGCGCCCGCAACCACATACGTCGGTCAGGGACCGGATCCGATTCAGCAGATGTGGGGCATCGGGTGGGTGCCGTACGCGATCAGCCACGGGCTCGATCCGCTCTACACGCACTTCCTCAATCAGCCGACCGGCACCGACATCCTGTGGAGCACGCCGACCGCGCTGGTGGTGACGTTGCTCTGGCCGGTCACGGCGCTCTTCGGCACGACCGTCACCTACGACCTCGTCATCACGCTGAGCCTTGCGCTCGCATCGTTTTTCGCATTTCTCGTGATCCGGCGCTGGGTGCCCGGCGGCGTTGTCGCCGCCGCGGTCGGCGGGTTGCTGTACGGGTTCTCGCCGTACATGACCGGTCAGCTCATCGGGCACTACAACCTGGTGCTCGCGGGCGTGACGCCGCCGCTCGCGCTGATGCTCGCCGACGAGATCCTGGTGCGTCAGCGGCTCCGGCCGCGCACGCTGGGCCTGCTCGCCGCACTGCTCGCCGTCATCCAGTTCTTCATCGCGCAGGAGCTCCTCCTCACCGAGTCGATCGCCGCGGTGATCCTCGCGGTGGTGCTCGCGATATCGCATCGCGACGTCGTCCGCGCGCACATCGCGTTCGTTGCGCGCTCGATCGGGTGGGCCGTCGCGCCGGCCGCCGTGCTGCTCGCGTTTCCAACCTGGCTGCAACTCTTCGGCGGCGACCATGTCGTCACAGCCGGCGCACTCCACGGCACCGATGTCTACGTCACGGATCCAACCAACTTCATCGTTCCGACGGTTGCGCAGTTGATCAGCCCCCAGGTGGCGACCAACATCTCGTCGCACTTCAGCGGCAACGCATCCGAGTGGGACGCGTACCTCGGGATACCGCTGATCCTGCTGCTCGTCCTCGCGACGGTGCGCTTCTGGCGCATGCCGGCCATCCGAACGGCGGGCTTGCTGGCCTTGATCATCGCCGTGCTCTCGCTCGGTCCGCACATCAACGTGCAGAAACATGCGCTGCTCGCGCTGCCGCTGCCGTGGTGGATCCCGGCGCACCTCCCGGTGCTCGACGACATCCTCCCCAACCGTCTGATGGTGTACGTCGATCTCGCCGCGGCGATCATCGTCGCGTTCACTCTGCGGCTGCTCTGGGTGCTGCGCCGCAGCCCGCTCCTCAACCTGTTGGTGGCGGTTGTCGTGCTGCTCCCGCTGGCGCCGACGGCGCCGGCACCCGCGACGAACATCACCACGCCCGCGGCGTTCGCGTCCCCGGTCCCCGGTCCGATCGCACCGGATGCCACGGTGCTCTTCGAACCGTTTCCAGGCAGCGACTACTCGCACGCGATGGGGTGGCAGGTCAGCTCCCGCTTCGCGTTCCGGTTGATCGGCGGCTACATCATCGGACCGTACGCGCCGGGGGTCGAGGCGCTCCAGAAGCTCATCCACTCGATGGCGGCCGCGGGACCGAGCGTGACCGTGACCGGCAACGTCCGCTCCGAAATCCTCGACCGGCTGCTCTTCCTCGGCGTCGATGACGTGGTCGTGGGAAGCGACGCGAGCCCCGGGACCGCCTCGCTCTTCGCCGGGGTGTTCAGCGCGCCCCCGACCGCCGACGACGGCTTCCTCGTCTGGCAGGTCGGCGACCCCGGGCTGACCACGCGACTCCGATCAGTGACAAGCGGACCGCCCCGGGGGTTCGCGCCTATTCTTTCCCGGTGACTCCTGAACGGCCGCGCGGCGGCGCGCCAGTCGTCAGCCTCGTCATCCCCACGCGCAACGAGGCGAACAACGTCCAGCCCCTGGTGGACAGGGTCACCGCGGCACTGGGCGCCACCCCGTTCGAGATCTGCTTCGTCGATGACAGTGACGACAACACCGGCGATCTGCTGCTCGAGCTTGCGCACTCGAGCGCCAACGTCCGCTGTGTGGTTCGCCAGGGAGCCGACCGCACCGGTGGCCTCAGCACCGCCGTCGTGGCGGGGCTGCGCATGGCCCGAGGGCTCTACGTCTGCGTCATGGACGCCGACCTCCAGCATCCGCCGGAGCTGATCCCGGTGCTGCTCGCCGAGGCCGAGCGGGGCGCCGACCTCGTGGTGGCAAGCCGCTATGCCCCGGGGGGCAGCCATGAAGGGCTCGGCACGCCGGTGCGCCGGCTCGTGAGCCGCGAGGCGACCGCGCTTGCTCGCATGCTCTTCAAGGAGGCGCGGCAGAGCTCCGACCCCCTCTCCGGCTATTTCCTCTGCCGGCGCGCGCTCATCGACGGGATCGAATTCCGGCCGGTCGGCTTCAAGATCCTGTTGGAGCTTCTCGTCTGCGTTCCCGACCTGCGCGTCGTCGACGTGCCGGTGACCCAGGCGTCTCGCGCCGAGGGTGTGAGCAAGGCGACCGCTCGCCAGGGACTGCTCTACCTTCGTCATCTCCGCTCGCTGTTCTTCGACGTCCCGGGGTCGGCGCGGATGTGGAAGTTCGGGCTCGTCGGATTCAGCGGGCTCTGCGTCTTCCTCCCGGTGCTGGCGATCCTCTCCGGAGTCGCCGGCCTGAACCCGCTGCTCGCGTTCATCCCGGCGTTCGGGCTGAGCGCCGCCTGGAACACGGCGTTGAACTGGCGCCTCACCTTCGGGGATCAGCGCCGCGGCGGTCAGGGCTCGCGACACTACCTGGAGTTCGCGCTCCTGAGTGGGTGCGTCATGTTCTGCGCCTTCGCGGTGCTCGTCGACATCGGAGCCCCCGGCGTGGTCGCCGGCCTCGCCGCCGCGCTGGTCGCCATGCTGCTCAACGGTCTCGTCAACCGGGCTCATCTGCACCACAGCCCGTCGAAGTGGGCAGCGATCGCCGTCGACCACGGCGTGCAGGGCGGCCTCGCGCGACTCGCTGACGAGGTCGGTGCGGATCGCGCGTATCTCCTGCCGGCACGAGGCGACGCGTCGTCCGGCCTGCCCGAGGGGCTGCTCGCGCACGTGATCGCTCACCGGCGGCCGGTGCTCTTCACCGAGGCTGCCTCATATCGCGCGCAGCGGCGATCCAACATCGAGACGGCGTCACGGATGCTGCTGCCCGTCGTGCGTGACGACCGGGTCGTCGCAATCGTGGTCTGCGAACGCTTCGCGCCAGGTGGGTTTGACGCCGCGGCGCTCGAGACCGCGACATTCGCGGTGGCGGCGATCGAACCGCTCCTCACGGCGGCGTCGAGCGATCAGCAGGAACGGCTCGAGGTTGCCCCGGCGCGCGCTGCGCCCGGACCGGCGAGGTAGATCCGACGTCGGCGGGGGCGTTCGTGGCCGATCGTGATCGGGCCTCGCCCCGCAGCTCGGGGGCAAGGCGCTCGGCACTGTGCCTCACGGGGGTCGTCGCCGCTGCAACGCTTCGCGCCGCCGCCGGGGCGCCCGATACAGCCGCCTCGATGCCCGCCGGCGTTGTGTTCGCGGTGGCGCTCCTGGTCGTGGCAGCCGCGGCAGGGTGGCGTCCCGGGCGAGCGACCGTCGCCGCGGTCGCGGTCGGTGCTCTGGGTGGCGGCGCGCTGGTCGTCGCCTGGCTCCTGTCGCACGCCGCACCCGGCGTCCACATCGCCCCACTCAATGCAGGGCTCGCGATCTGGACACCGGTGGTCGCGTTGGTGGCGGTGGCCGAGGAGGTCGCGCTTCGTGGTGCGCTCTTCAACACCGTGCGCTCCTGGTGCGGGGACGGCGGAGCCCTGGTGGCGACGACGATCCTCTTCGCTGCGATGCACGTGCCCCTGTACGGCGTCGGCTCGTTGCCGCTCGACCTCGCCGCCGGCCTGCTGCTCGGCGGCCTCAGGATCGTGAGTGGCGGGGTGCTCGCGCCGTCGGTGGCGCATGTCGTCGCCGACCTCGCGGCTGGGTGGTTGTTGTGAGTGCTCGCCGGGGCTGGTTCGTGGTGGTCGTGTCGGTCGTCGCACTCACCCTGGTCTGGCGATTCCTCCCCGCAGGATCGCCGCCGATCTACGACGGCCAGTGCATCGCCGACCCCTACGTGATCCTGAGCGGGAGCCCGCCCGCGCAAGGCGCAACCATGACGTTCCCGAAAGGCAGTTCCTTCCCCGCGGCGGAAGTGTCCACCAGCGAGACGCCGCCGCAGGCGCAGATCCTCATGGAGGCGGGCACGTTCGTCAACTCGACGGCGGTGACCGTGACCATCACCCCGGTTCCGGCGCCTGCCGTGAAGCCGGCGAACGGCACGATCCAGGGCAACGTCTACCGCTTTTCCGCGGTCGACGCCTCGGGTACCGACCTTGAACCGGTCTCGTCGTCGCTCGCCGTCTTCGTGATCCTGCGCGCCCTGACGTCGGTCCCTGCACCGACGATCGACCGCTTCAACGGCTCGTCGTGGACGCCACTGTCGACCCTGAATGCCGGGTGCGGCAACACCTTCGAGGTGACCTCCGCCACGATGGGAGAGTTCGCCACCGTCGAGCCGGGCGGCGGCGGGACGACGCCTCCGGCGTCGGGAGGCGGTATCCCGGGCGTGGCGATCATCGGGGCGCTCGCACTGGTACTGATCATCGCCGTCGCGGTGCTCTTCACCCTCGATCGCAGGCGCAGCGCCGCTCGTTGACGCCCGTGCCCGGCGGCTCCCTCAGGCGCGGGGCCGCGGAGCGCCGAGCCAGCTCTCCATCTCGACGAGCCAGCGTTCTCCGGGCGGTCCCATGCCGGCGCCGGGGACGCCGAGACGCTGGAGCAGCGAGCGCCGCCCACCGAGCCGGACGGTGAGGTGGTGCGGGAGGGCCGCGAGATCCTGGGCGGCTTCGAGCGCAGTGTCCTCGTCGTCAGCGAGACCGTCGATCAACCCGAGCTCCACGGCCCGGATGCCAAGCCAGACGTCGCCGGTCGTGACCCGGGCGAGGGCCTCGTCGTCGAAGCCGCGAGCGGTGCGCACCGCACCGGTGAATCGCCGGAAGATGGCATCGACGAGCTCGCGCTCGTGGGCCTCGTCCTCCTCGGTCGGTTCGCGCCACGGCGCTCCCATGTCCTTGAAGGGACCGGTCTTGGTGACGACCATTCGTGCACCGACCCGGCGGAGCGCATCCACCACGACCGGGCGGACGCTGATCACCCCGATCGATCCGACCAGTGCGCTGGGAAATGCGAGCACGCGCGTGGCCGCGCAGGCAAGGAAGTACGCGCCGGATGCGCCCACACCCTTGATCCATGCCACCACCGGCTTGCGCGCCGCGAGCCGCCGGACGGCGACGTACAGCTGCTCGGATGCGATGGCGGTGCCGCCGGGAGAGTCGATCTCGATCAGGACAGCACGGATCCTCGGGTTGCGACGCGCCTGTCCGATCGTGCGAATGAGGTCATCGGTGCGCGCCGCGCCGCCGATCGCGCCCCGGACCTGGACCACCGCGATCCGTCTGCGGTCGGTGATGCCGGCGAGCCGATCGGACAGACCGCGCTCGGAGATCACCCCTGCATGCTAGTCGGCCTGGACGTGAGGGTGGTTCCCGCCTGCTGGGCTCAGTGCTCGCCGGCTGTCCGCGCTGCCACTGCCTCGCCGAGGGTCGCGCTGACCGGCTCACCGGTCACGTCCAGGACCAGCCCGATGGTGTCGCCGTCATCCCACCCGCAGAGCGAGATCGAGGTCAGCGGCGCCGGCCCGGTGGCCGGTGAGCAGATGAAGTGGCTGCCGTCAGTGGTGGTGTTCAGCGCCTCACTGCTGATCACGGTGACGCCCTGCGTCTTGAGCCCGGTCGTGAAGTCCTTGAAGAACTGACTGGTGCTGCTCTCGATGTTCGGCCCCTGCGCCAGCAGCACGACGAGCATGGCGCGTCCGGCCTTGCCGTAGACGCCGCTGACGACGTGGGTGGCGCCGTCCTCCTGCATCACGGCCTGCATCTGCTGGGTCACCGCAGCAGTGGCGGGCGTGTGGATCGCGGTCAGCGCACCGACCGATGTCGGCGTGGTGATGGTGTGGTCCGGATGGGTGCGGCCGTTGAGCCACTCATAGCCGGCGAATCCCAGGATCGCCACGAGGATCGCGGTGAGTCCGATTGCGAGCACGCCCTTGCCGGACAGCCGGCGTCCGCGCGGAGCAGCCGGCACGTCCCAGGCGGAGCGGTCTCGGTTCACGTTCGGGAGCGGTCTCGTCCCCCAGGCAGCCTCACCGCCTTCCGCTTTCCCGCGGTTCAGTACCTGGGTCTCGTCGCGACCACGGATGTTCCATCCGGTGCCGCCGGGTCTCACCGGGCCGGCCATCTCGAGCGGCGGGGGGCGGACCCCGACGGTCGGTGTCGAGAGGCGCTGCTGGGCGACGCCGAGTGAGGCGGGGACCGCTTCGAACGCCGGTCGCGACCCCGGAGGTGCGCCGACCGGCGGCGCCGCCGGGGGTGCCTGCGGAGCGGTTTTCAGGATGCGGGGATCGGGCTGGGCGGGGCGCGGCAGGACCACGCGCGGAGCGGACTCGAAGGCGAGGTTGGGATCGCCGGCGTCGAGGGAAGGCGGCTTCGCCACGGGGGCGCGTTCGAAGTGGGCTGGGTCCGGGACCTTCCTGAACGAGAGGGGTATTCCGCCGCCCTCTGGGGTGTGCTCGGTCATGTCTTCCCATCCCGCACGGCGCGCGGCGTTGCAATCGAGATGCCATGAGCCTATGAGGCGGTTGCGCACAGCACGGTGATGTCAGGGCACTGCTGCCGGAGTGTCACGGATGTGTCACGCGGTGCCCACGGGCTGTGGTGATGTCTTCGGGGTCAGCGGTAGTCGTGAGATCCTGGCAATCCGCTCCCGGTGGCTGCCGGTCCGGGGTGGTCGATCGGGTCGCCATCCGGCGTGAGCGCGGTCACGCTCTCGACGACCACATTGACCCGGCCCAGCTCGACCTGGAGGCGGCCATCGACCATGAGCAGGGGATGCCGGCTCACCTCGAGCGTTCGCTGCACCACCGCCGGGCGGAACACCAGATCGAGGTGGGCATCCTCGTCGGCCAGCGTGAAGAACCTGAAGCCGCGGGCCGTCGACGGTTGCTGCCGCGTGATCACCAGCCCCGCGACGCGGATCCTCGTGCCGTCGACCATGTCGCGCACCTTCGCCAGCGGGACGCAGCCGAGTGCAGTGAGCCGCTCGCGCATGAACGACACCAGGTGGGGCCCGGTGCTCACCTCGGTGATCGCGTACTCGGTGTTCACCCGCGTGCGCTCGTCCATCTCGGGCAGGATCGGTGGCGGCGCCGGGAGCGACACCAGCGGTGGTACCGGATCGCTGCTCGGATCGTGCGGGCTGCGCGGCGCATCGCCGAGCCGGTTGCCGGCGACAGCACCGCTGCCCCGAGGAGGACCGGTCACCACGGCGGCGGCGATGACCGTCTGCTCGGCCGGCGCGACGGTCGCCCTCCGGCGTTTTCGAGGTGGCAGCGATTCCTCCGCCTCCTTCAATGTCCAGAGCAGCTGCCGCCGCGACCTCCCGGCGGCAACGGCGTCGAAAGCGCCGACGCGGATGAGGTTCTCCATCGCCACCCGGGGCAGGAGCGTGTGCCCCCAGAACCCGGCCACCGATGTGTTGGCCCCGGCGACCACTGCGTCGTCGCACGCGGCGCGTGCGGTCGGCCCCAGCCCGCGCACGTATGCGAATCCGAGCCGTATCCCGAAATCCGCCGGGCCGGTCGCCTCGACCAGGCAGCGTGCCCGGCTCTTCGTGACGTCGACCGGCAGGACCTTGACGCCGTGCCGCTTGACATCGTCGACGAGGACCGACGGATGGTAGAAGCCCATCGGCTGCGCGTTGAGCAGCGCGCACGTGTAGTGCGCGGGATATGTCATGCGCAGCCACGCCGTCTCATACGCGGTGCGCGCGAACGCCGCGGCGTGCGACTTGCAGAAACCGAACTCCGCGAAGCCGGCGACGCTCTTGAAGATCTGTTGTGCCACCTCCTCGCTGAGATCGTGCTCGATGCAGCGCCGGATGAAGCCATCACGGAGCTCCTCCATCTCCACCCGTGAACGGTGCCGGCTCATCGCCCGCCGGAATCGATCCGCCTCCCCGGCGGTGTATGCGGCGATCTCCATGACGATGCGCAGGATCTGCTCCTGGTAGAGGACGACGCCGCATGTTTCCGCCAGGATCGGCTCTAACTTGGGATGCAGGTAGGTCACCGGCTCGAGCCCCTGACGGCGGCGGAGGTATGGATGGACCGCATCGCCCTGGATCGGGCCGGGGCGGATGATCGCCACCTGCACGATCAGATCGTTGAAGCAACGCGGCTGCGACTGCCAGAGCGACTGCTGCTGGGCACGCGACTCGATCTGGAAGAGCCCGATGGTGTCGACCTTGCAGATCACGTCGTACACACGCTGGTCGTCGAGCGGCAGCTCGTCGAGGTCGGGCCGGTGTCCCGTCGTCTGCTCGATGAGGTCGAGGCACTCCGCGATCGCCGACAGCGTGCGCAGCCCGAGCAGGTCCATCTTGATGAGCCCCAGGTCCTCCACGTCGTCCTTGTCGAATTGCACGACGACCCGTCCCGGCATGCTCGCCCGCTCCACCGGCACGACGTCGACGAGCGGTTCCCCGGTCACGAGCATGCCGCCGACATGAATGCTCAAATGCCGTGGTGTGCCCTCGATGCGGCGCAAGACTCCGATGAACTGCTCCCAAGCGTGGTTCGACACCTCGGGGCCGGGCTTCGACACATCGCCGGCCGAGGTGAGCGTGGACTCGATGTCCGCTAGATACCAACTGTCGGTATGCGTGCTGAGCTTGTCGACCACGGTTTCCGGAAAGCCCATCGCCGCGCCGACCTGGCGAATCGCCATGCGGGGGCGAAAGGTCACGACGTTGGCCACCATCCCGGTGCGGTCGGGACCGTATTTCTCGTAGACGTACTGCAGGACCTGCTCGCGATGGTCGGTGGAGAAATCGATGTCGATGTCAGGCGTGCCCTGGTGGTCCTCGTGGAGGAATCGCTCGAAGAGCAGGTCGTGCGCGACGGGATCGACACGCGTGATGCCGAGCAGATAGGCGACGATAGAGTCCGCTGCGCTACCGCGTCCCTGCCCCGGGATGCCGTGCTCACGAGCGAACTTCATGATGTCCCACGTGATCAGGAAGAACTCGGCGAGATGCGTCTTCTCGATGACATCGAGCTCGCGTTGCAGGCGCGCGGCGACGGCGCGTGTCATGGGGTGGTACTTGCGCTGCACCGATTCCTGACACAGGCCGTAGAGCACGGAGAACGGCGTTTCCCCTGCCGGCACCGGAAAGCCCGGGAAGCGCACGTCACTGAAATCCAGTGACACCTCACATGCGGCAGCGATGCGCGCCGCGTTGTCGAACGCCTCGGGGAGATCGGGAAGCAGTGCGCGAAGTTCTGCTTCGCCGTGGAGCCGGTGCTCGCTGTTGGGCAGGAGCAAACCATGCGCCGCGGCCTGGTCGAGAGTCGTGCGATGACGGATCGCGGTGAGCACGTCGAGCAGCGGCTTGTCGTCCGCGGTTGCGTGATCCGGGATCGCGCTCGCCACCAGCGGTATGTCCGCGGCCTGCGCAATTGCTGCGCATTCCGCGACGAGCCAGCGATCCGCCGGATGCAGGTGATTGCTCACCAGCATCGCGGTGCGCTCGTGCCCGAAGCACTCGCGCACCAGTTGCGCGTGACGGAGCGCGTCGCGTCGATCACCGCGCACCAGCGCATCGACAACAGCACTGCGCGAACCACCGATCAGCGCGATGCAATCGTCGAGCGCCGCGGGATCGACCCGCGCCGGATCGCTCTCGACGAGCAGAGTCGTCGACGGCAATCCCGGCCAGCCTTCAGGAAACGGTCCGGCTGTCGGCCGCAGCGACGCCGGCCGCTCCGGCGGAGGCAGTGTCGGCCGCTTGCGTGAATGCGATGCAGCGGGGTTCTGCGCGCCGCTCGAAATCCCTTCTATTTCAAGGCGAGGTTGACCTTTGACGCCGGCAAGCTGGGATGCGCTCACTGCCCGGCAGAGCTGGCGGTATCCAGTCCTGCTTCGGGCCAGCAGGCGTATTCGCGAGCCGCCGGCGAGCTCGAGCTCGGTGCCGATGATCGGATGGATCCCCTGCGCTTTCGCGGACTGGATCAGCTCGACGGCTCCATAGAGCCCGTTGCGATCGCAGAGACCGAGCGCGGCGATCCCGAGGCGAGCGGCCGTCTGGACCATGCGCTTCGGTGAGGCGGACCCTTCCAGGAAGGAGTAGTGGGAACGGGCGGCGAGTTCAGCAAATCCAGGCATTGGCACGGTGTGACGGCTTGACAACTACTACAAATCTGTGTAACTATTCGCCGGGTCAGCCCACCACCACATGAGGCTTCTCCCCTTTCCCGGCCGCCGGTTCCCCTCAACCGGCGGCCACCAGGGAGGGGCGGCGCTCGGTTCAGTCATAGCGGCGCTCCCTATGCCACTCGCCGGTCTCGAGGTCTCGATAAAGATCAACGCACTCCCCGTCATTGAGGAGGCATCGCACGTAATCGCGGCCCACCGGGATCCGCCACCAGTCGGTCTCCACACGCCAGGTGTTCACCACCTCGGCCACCCGTCCCCACACCGACCCGTTTCTGATCGCAACCGGCCGGCCGGCCGCATCGGTGCGAATTTCGATGGTGCCTTCGAGCAGCTCGGTCATTGGGTCGCCTCCTCGCCGGAGGTCAGTGTAACGAACAGATGTTCGATTCGCAAGCCGCGATACCCTCCCGAGAAGTGGACCGGCAAAAGACGGCTGAACAGCACTTGAATGAAGCGAGGTGGACGTGTTGATTGAGGAATCGGGTGAGTTCCGCTCTGCCGAGGGACGCCTCGTCGCTTTCAGCCGTTACGGTCCGGCCGACGGGCGCCGAGTGGTGTTTCACTACGGCACCCCGGGGACGCGCCACCTGTCAGAGCGCGCGACGAATGTCCTCGCCGAGCGGGATGTACAGATCCTGGTCCTTGATCGTCCCGGGTATGGGGAATCGTCGCGCTGGCCCGGCCGGTGCATCGCCGATGTCGTGAGCGACGTCGCAATGGTGGCCGACCTGCATGGCTGGGATCGCTTTGCGGTGTGGGGCGGTTCGGGCGGCGGTCCTCACGCTCTTGCCTGCGCCAGCCTGCTCGCAGACCGAGTCGAGCGGTGTGCCTCGGTGGTGGGGCCGGCTCCGTATGGTGCCGATGGCCTGGACTGGATGGACGGCATGTCGCCCGGCAACGTCGAGGAGTTCGACCGAGCCCTGGAAGGCGAGGAGTCCTACCGTCCGCTCGTCGAACGGCTGGCTCGGGAGGCGGTGGAAGCGGTGCAGTCGGGAGAGGTGCCGCTCGGTCCCGAGTACGAGCTACCGGAAGCCGACCTTGCGGCGCTCAGAACACGAATGGCGGAACCCGGTTATCTCGAAAGGACCATCGCAATGCACACCGGTGGCATCGATGGATGGATCGACGACGCCATAGCTCTCGTGAAACCCTGGGGGTTCGATCCGGACGAGATCAGCGTCCCGGTGAGCGTCTGGTACGGACCCGACGATGTGCTCTGTCCTCAGGCTCACGCTGAATGGCTGCTGGCGCACGTCCCCGGGGCGGAGCGTCACGAATTGCCGAGCGGCCACCTCCTCGGAGACGCGGAACTCAACGCCATCTACGGTTGGCTCGTCGGTCAATAGACGGAGCCGTCCCGCCTCAGCTCTGCGCGCTGGCTCGTGGCAGTGACGAGGCTGCGGCGAGCAGCGGACCGACCCGTTCCAGCCACGGGCGCGCTCCGAGCCGTTCGAACAACGTGCGCGCCTCGATGGCTCTGGTCGCGGCTTCGTCGGGACGCCCTTGCCCATCGAGCCATTCGGCGAGCTCGCACAGAGACACCCCCTGCTCGAATGGCATGCCGAGATCGCGGAACGTTGCGATCGCCGTCTCGAACCCCGCTTCGACGGCGTCGTGGTTGCCGCGTCCCGCCGAGAGGCGAGCGTCCAGGCGTGCAAGGTGTCCGCGCAGCTCGGAACTCACCAGCCCGGGTCTGGCCCGCCGAACGATCGCCAGCATGGCGTCGGCGGCATCGAGTTCACCAAGCTCGAGGGCAGCGGCAACCCCATGCGCAACGCCGTGCTTGATGCCGATGTCGGGCAGGCCCAGCTTCGGGATGGCTTCGAGGAGTTGCTCCGCAAGTGCGAGTGCCTCGGCATGCAGGCCCTCGGCATTGAGCAGCTCGACCTCGGCTGAGCCGATACGGATGCGGGTCTCGTAGTTGCGCTCATCGCCGCGCTCATTGGCCATGCGGAGCGCATCGCGAGCCCCATGGGTGTCGCCGCGCCGGAGGCGGATCGGAACCAACTCCATGACGCGCATGCCCACCCATTTCAGGGCTTCGAGCTCCTCGGCAGCCAGTGCCTCCTCGACGTACCGGAGGGCCTCATCCCAGCGCCCGAGCGCCACAAGCGGAGTGGTCATTCCGAGCATCGCCGTCAGCTCGCTGGCTCGGTCGCCCTTCCGCCTCGCCAGCTCCAACATCGAGCCGGTCAGTTCGACCACGTCTGCAAAGCGGTCCTGGTACATGAGATACACAGCGAGGTTGTTCCAGGCGCGAAAGGTCGCGCTCGTGAAGTCGCCTTCGATCGCAATCTCCAGCGCCCGTCGTAGCAACGTCGACGCCTCATCGAGCCGCCCCTCGCGCCCGATGACCACCGCCTTGCTGCTCAGCGCCTGTGAGTACACCTCTGCGAGCTCGAGTTGCTGTGCGAGCCGCAGTGCCTCGTCGACAACTGGACCCGCCTCGTCCTCGCTCGCGAGCGCGAGGAACCGTCCGAGCTGACCTGTCACGAGAGCGAAGGCCGCGTCAGGCTCGTCGCCGGCAAGCGCGCCGTGGGCGCGTCGTGCGGCCTCGATGGCGAGGTCCAGGTGGCCCTGCTCGAAGAGGATCTCGCCCAGCCCTGCCTCGATCCGGGCGGCCGGATGCCACTGTTCGGACTCCTCGAAGAGCCGCTTTGCTTCGACCAGGAGCGCGGTTGCCGGCTCCAAGTGCCCGAGTTGGGCTGCCATGCGGCCGGCCCGCTCGAGCAACCCCGCACGCTCTGTCGGCGTCGTGCTCATCTCCGCAGCGCGCTCGAAATATGCTCGGGCCTCGGCAGGCGCCGCCAGCGATGCAGCGCGCTCGCCGGCCCGGATCAGCATCCCGCAGGCGAGCTCGCGGATCTGAGGTGCGTCCTCGGCGTCGGGCGCGAGGCGGTTCGCTTCGAGGTAGTGCGACGCCACCACCTCGACCACGTCTGCCTCGTCGGCACCCCACGCCCGTTGCAGGAACTCGGCGACACGCAGATGCATCGCCTTGCGGTCTTTCTTGGGCAGCGTCTCGTATGCGACGGTTCGGACCAGGTCCTGCAGGAACGCATACTGGCCCCGCTCCGGCGAGCGGGGATCGGCCTGGACGGTCAAGACCTCCTTGGCGACGAGCGCCGCCAGGATCGGCTCGATCTGTGCCTCCGGAAGACCTGATATCGCGGCCAGGGCAGCGGGCGTGCAGGTCTTCCCGAGAACCGAAGCCTCCTGGATCAGCCGGCGCTCCGGTCCGGTGAGACCGTCAAGCCGGGCGGCGATGAGGGCGTGCAGCGTTTCGGGGACTTCCAGGTCCTCGATCGGGCCGGCAGGGCGGTACGCGGACCCTTCTGGGACGAGCAGGTTGCGGTCCAGCAGCATGCGCACCGTTTCGACGGCGTAGAGCGGCACTCCTTCGGCCCGCTCGAGGATCTTCGCGGTGAGCTCGGCGGGCAGTCCGGGAACGAGGCCGGTCAGCAGGAGTTCCATCGCACGCGCCGGGAGTGGTTCCAGGGAGATCGACGTGGCGTTGCGCTTCGGTCCCGCACCGTTTTCGTGCCCGGGGCGCGCCAGCGTCATCACGAAGATCGGAAAGGCGCGCGACCAGTTCAGGAGGTAGTCGATGAAATCGAGCAGCGAGGGATCGGCCCACTGCAGATCCTCGAAGACCATGATCACCGGGTCGCTTGCGGCGAGCCGCTCGAAGAAGAGCCGCCAGCCCGCGAACAGGTCGGACTTGTCGGACGCTGCGTGCTCCTCGAGCCCGAGGAGATGCGCAAGCCGGGGCTCGACGAAGCTCCGGTCGGCCGAGTCGGGAACCGTGCGCTCGACCGTCTCGCGGAGCTTGTTCCTCGCGGACGTCCGGTCCTCGCCTTCGAGGATGTCCGCTCGTCCACGCACCATCTCCGCAAGTGCCCAGTACGTGACGCCCTCGCCGTACGAGAGGCAGCGACCGCGGTGCCAGCGGAACGTCCGCTGGAGGCCGTCCATGTACTTGAAGAATTCCCAGCTCAGGCGGGACTTGCCGATTCCCGCGATACCGGTGACCTGAACGAGGTGCGCCTTGCCGTCGTCGGCGCTGGCGAGAAAGAGATCCTTGACCAGCTTGAGCTCCCGGTCGCGGCCGACGAAGGGGGACTCGAGACCCTCCGCCTTCATGAGGCCACCGATGCCGGCAACGACCCGGCCGGCCTGCCAGAGACGTACTGGTTCGGCTTTCCCTTTCAGCTCGTGCAGGCCGGTATCCCGGTACTCGATCGCCGCATCGGTGGCTCGCTTGGTTGACTCACCGACCAGGACCGTGCCCGGCGCGGCGGCGGACTGCACGCGCGACGCGGTATTGACGAGATCACCAGCGACCATCCCCTGTCCGGTCGCGCCGAGGTTGACAGTCGCCTCTCCGGTGAGAACGCCTGCTCGAGCACGCAGCTCCGGGGCACCCGTCTCGATGCCGAGTTGGGTCACGGCGTCGACGATCTCGAGCGCGGCGCGCACCGCACGTTCTGAGTCGTCCTCCTTCGCCACCGGTGTCCCCCAGACCGCCATCACCGCGTCGCCGATGAACTTCTCGACGACTCCGCCGTAGCGTCCGATCACCGTCTGGCAGGCGTCGAAGTAGCGGGTGAGCAGGTCGCGAACCTCCTCAGAGTCACGAGTCTCCGCCAGTGTCGTGAAGCCGACGAGGTCCGCAAACAGCACCGAGACGTGACGGCGCTCTGTGAGCGTTGTGGCCGAGCCGACGCCGGCCGACCACTCACTCTCAGGTTCGTGCGCCGCACCCGTCGCAACCACGAGCGGCGCACCGCAGTCACCGCAAAAGCGCGCCCTCGTCGAGTTGGCGGTGCCACAGACCGGACATGCAATGGCCAGCGGAAGTCCGCAATCGCCGCAGAACCGACGTCCGGGCTCGTTCTCACCGCCACAGCTGGCGCAGATCAACAGACGGCTCCTCTCGTGTCGACCAGAGAGCCAAGCCTACGACGTGGACGCCAGAACCGGCACCTCCCATGTGAAGCGCCGCTCGGGAAGGTCGCCGGGATCGAGTGCGAGCCTCGGCCGGCGCACCGTGGCCGCGCCGAAGCGGCTTCGGAGGCGATCCGCCGTGGCGACCACCGCGTCGTGGGCGCCGTCGCCGGGGCGGAGCAGATCCGCCTGCCGGCCTGCCGCCGGGGTCAGCCGGGTCACGCCGACCCGGACAGCGGCCACCGGGGCCTGGATCTGCAACTCGCCGAGCAGGCCGAGCGCTGCCGTCCAGAGCTCCCCCACGTTGGCCGACGGCGCGGGCGGCACCACCGAAACCGAGACCGCCTCGGCTTCCTCGATCTCGAACACCACGCTCACCTCACCCGCCGCCAGGGCTTCGGCGGCGAGCCGGCCACCGAGGGCCGTGGTGCATTGCCGGACTCCGCGAAGCAGGATCTCGAGATCCCCGGTGGCACCCTCGAGCACGAGCCGCTCGCTCCATGCCCGCCGCGCCGGCATCGGATTGATCCCTCCACTGTCCTCGCCACGCGCCAGCCGGTACAGCCGGAGCCCGTCGGGACCGAACTGGCGCTGCAGATCGGCCGGACCCAGGCCAGCCACCGCGCCGAGACAGTCGAGCCCGAAGGCCGCGAGCCGGGCGGTGACCGCGGGATCGACGGGCAGCACATCGAGCGGCAGCGGCGCCAGGAACAGGGCCTCCTCACCGGAGCGAACCCGGCGGATCCGGCCGGGATGGCTCGCCCGAGCCGCCAGGCGGGCGACGAATCGCGATCCCGCCACGCCCACGGCGATCTCCACGTCGAGCACGCCGCGCAAGCCGCGAGCCAGGGCGGACGCCCAGGCTGCTTCGTCGGGAAACTCGGCGTGCCGGCCGGAGAGATCGCCGAATGCCTCCTCGTCACCGGCTTCCACCGTGGGCGAGAGCCGGTGGAGCTCGGCGCAGACGGCGGCGCGCAAACGTGCGACACCGTCGGGATCGAGCGGGACGAACACCGCGGCGGGGCAGGATTGCTGCGCCTGGCGGAGCGGCTGCCCCACCCGCACCCCGGCCGCCCGAGCTGCCGCGGAAGCGGCCACGACCGGGAGGCGCAACTCGGGAGCACCGCCCAGGATCACCGGCTCGCCGCGCAGCTCGGGATAGCGGCGGAGTGCTGCCAGCAACCCGAGATGCGGATGGCGAGCGCAGAGAACGCGCACCTCAACCTCGAGCCGCCACGCCGGCCACATCCGGAATGGATACCGCGATCGGCTGCAACCGCGGCACGACGACACTCGGCAGCCCGACCACCTCGGCAGTGGCATACGGGCGGGGATAGCGGAGCAGCACGGTTGCCTCGGCACCGGGAGCACCGAGCTTGCTCTTGCCGGTGGTGAGCCGGACCCGAAGCCCGGCCACATCGCCGTTGGCACGCTGCCAGCCCGCGGCCGTACAGACGAGTGTGAGCGACGACGCATGGCGAAGCGGCGCCGCGACCGGGCCCGGCGTGGCGATGACGCAGACAGCGCCGCGCTTGGCAACCGCCTCGGCGAGCGTGGCGAGTGCGTGCTCCCAGAGCGACGGCCGGGACTGCTCCCCGCCGAGCGCCACTCCCACCCACGGCATGCCCGCGACCACGAGGGCACGCGCCATGACCAACCCCCGCTCCCACTTCTCGGTGCCCGGGGAGATCACCAGGCAGGCGTCGAGGTCAGCTCCGAGATCGGCGAGAAAGCCGGGGTCGAGCGTGCCCGCAAGATCCACGTACCCGGTGTCGTGCGAGCGACTCGCCAGCGCGACGAGCGACTGCAGCAGCGTCAGCCGGCCCGAGGGACCGCGACCGGCAGCGGCAAGCAGGGTGACCCGGCCGTGCGGCAGCCCACCCGGGGTGAGCACGTCGTCGAGGACCGGCACCGCGGTGGACCACGTGCCTGCCTCCTCCGGCAATCCGCCACGGCGGAGTGCCTGGGGACCGTAGCGGGTTCGAAGTGTCGCCAGAGCGGCGGACAGGGAATCGGGCATCGCTCCTCACTGGGGTAAAGCCATCGCCGACTGGGACGGAAAGCAGGAGCGCCGAGGCGGGAGGCCAGTGTAGCGAACAGATGTTCGTCACGCAAGCGCCGTTGGGAACAGGACTTGACAGCGCCAGTAACTTCATGTCAGTCTAACTGGCATGAAAGAGAGAGCCGCGTATCACTCGCCGCTACGCGAGGAGCAGGCGGCAGCAACCCGCGCGCGGATCATCGAGGCATGCGCCTCGATCATGCAGGCAGGGACCGAGCTCACCTATGCCGCGGTCGCCGCGGAAGCAGGCGTTCAGGAACGCACCGTCTACCGTCACTTCCCCACCAGAAATGATCTGCAGACGGGATTGTGGGACTGGATCCTCACCAATCTCACCCATGTTGATTTCGGCGCGAGAACAACCGACGAGGTGGTGTCGGCGATGCGCAGTTCCTTTGCCGGCTTCGACGCAGGAGCGCCGCTGATCCAGGCGATGCTGCACTCGCCGCAGGGCCTCGAGGTGCGCCAGGGCCAGCAACCGCGGCGGCGGGTCATGTTCGAGGCGTGCATTGACGCCGCTGTTCCGCAAGCACCTGCGGATGTGCGACTGGGCGCAGCTGCGGCGCTTCAGGTGCTCTATTCGGCGTCGTCGTGGGAGCTGCTGCGGTCCTTCTGGGGCCTGGATGCCACGCACGCTGCTGACGCTATCGAGCTCGCCATCCGGTCGATGCTCACCGGCCTGCAGGTCAGTTTCGGAGGCGAGATGTCCGAGCGTGCACCGCCTGCTCCTCGTGATGCAACCACCTCGACACGGCCGGCAACAACGGACCGGCTGAAACTGCATCAATCCACAACCACAGATCGGCAATCAAGGAGAAGCAAGCCATGACCACTCTGGAGACGGCCTCCAACCAGTACTCGACTGCAACGACCCGGCGTGCGACCAAGACCGCGAAGCGCGAGGGCGACGCCTACTGGTTCTACGGCGACCTCGCGATCATTCGTTCGCCGGAAGGAGCGCTCCCGATCATCATCGAGCACCACGTGAGTCCGGGAGGAGCCGCTCCGCTGCACGTGCATGTTGACGTCGACGACAGCTTCCTCCTTCTTTCCGGATTGTTGGCGGTCCGCTCGGGAGACCAGACATTCCTCGCTCGCGAAGGCGACTACGTGTCGTTGCCGCAAGGTGTCCCGCACACGGTGCGTGTGGTTGGTGACGAAGAGGCCGTGATGTTTCAGACACATGCCGCGTCATCATTCCTCGACTTCATCAAAGCCGTGGGCGTGCCGGCGACGCAGCCGAAACCGGATATGGCAGCAAGGGATTTCGCGGCGATGAACAACATCGCCGGTGAGACGGGTCAGCCGGTGGTCGGTCCGCCCATGTCCGCTGAAGAGGCGTCGGCAATCGCGGGGGCGGCGCGCTAGCCGGCGCAACCCACGATCGCGGGCTCATCAGCCCGCGATCTCGTCGAGCGCGCCGATCACGGCGGAGAGGAACGCCTCGCCGCCGCCGTGACCGGCGTCGCCGATCACCTCGAGCCTGCTCGTCGTCCAGGCACGCGAGAGACGCCACGCAACCTCGAGCGGACCGCTGACGTCGTAACGGGCGCTGATCAACACGCCAGGAATCCCGTTCAGCGTCCGCGCATCCCGCAGCAACTGGCCGTCATCCAGAAAGCCCGCGTTGCGCCAGTAGTGGGTGACCAGTCGGGCAAAGCGGAGGCGGAACTCGGGGTCCTCGTATCGAGGATTGGGCTTGTGATCCGGCGCCATCGACACGTGCGCGTCCTCCCATGCGCACCACTCGCGTGCAGCACGGTCACGCACTGCCTGATCCGGATCGAACAGGAGTATCGCGTAGGCGTCGACCAGTGGCAGGTGGCGCAGCGCCAGCGGCACCGCGTCGGAAAAGCCGTCCCACTCCCTGGGAAAGATGCGCCCGACGTCGCGCGTGATCCAGTCCACCTCTCGTCGGGACGTCGTCGTCACGAGTGCGAGGAGCAGCCCCCTGACCCGCTGCCGATGTGCCTCGGCATAGGCCAGGCCCAACGTGCTGCCCCAGGACATCCCAACGACAATCCAGCGCTCGATGCCGAGGTATTCACGCAGCATCTCGATATCGGCGATCAGATGACCCGTGGTGTTCGTGCTCAGGTCCGCGTCGGGGTCGCTGGCCAACGGCCGGCTGCGACCGGCCCCACGCTGATCGAAGAGCACCACGTCGAATCTGTCCGGGTCGAAGAGGCGGCGATGGTTGGGGCTGCATCCCGACCCAGGCCCGCCGTGGAGGAAGACGGCCGGAACGCCGGCTGGATTGCCGCAACGCTCCCAGTACAGCTCGTGACCGTCGCCGACGGCGAGCATGCCTGTGTCGCGAGGTTCGATAGCTGGGAACATGCCCCGCATGCGTTGCGCCTCCGTGCCATTCAGTGTTGACGAGCCGTTGATGAAACCATGAGCGTGAACCGGCGGGAGTTTTTCAAACGATCCGGGCTGGCAGTCGCGGTCCTGACCATTCCCGGCTGCACAACCGTCGTCAAGCAAGTGACGCCACGGCCGTCAGCGACCCCCTCCCCCAGACTCGTCGGTCCACCAACCGCGGCGGACTGGGCGGCGCTCGCCGGTCAGATCGGCGGCAGTGTTGTGCTTCCGAGCAGTTCGTCCTACGCAGCAGACGCGCATCTCTTCAATCCACGATTCGACTCGATCCTGCCGGCGGGCATCGTGTACTGCGCGTCGGTGAGTGACGTCCAGCGCACGCTCGCGTTTGCGCAGGCCCACGCGATACCGATCGCTCCTCGCTCAGGCGGGCACAGCTACGCCGGGTACTCGACAACAACCGGTGTCGTGTGCGACGTCACGCGTATTGCGGGCGTGACCCTGCAACCCGACAGCACGGCAGTCATCGGCGCGGGGACCCACCTCATCGACGTGTACGCAGCGCTTGCACCGCACGGCGTCGGAATCCCCGCCGGATCGTGTCCGACGGTGGGTGTCGCGGGCCTCGCGCTCGGCGGCGGCCTCGGTGTTGTGGGACGCAAATTCGGGCTCACGTGCGACAACATCACCCAGCTCGAGATCGTCACCGCAGCGGGCGACGCGCTCACCTGCAATGCCAGCACCCACCCCGACCTCTTCTGGGCATGCCGCGGCGGTGGTGGCGGCAACTTCGGCATCGTCACGTCACTCACCCTTTCCACGCACCCGATTTCGACCGTCACCCTGTTCACGCTGGAGTGGCCGTGGGCGGCGGCCGCAGAGGTGATCGCCGCCTGGCAGCACTGGATCACGACCATCCCCGACGAGCTGTGGTCGATCTGCCACGTGCTCAACACCAAGTCCGGACCGTCGCCGTCGATCACCGTCGACGGTGCCTACGTCGGCACGTCGGCAGCGCTGACACCGTGGCTCAACACGGTGCGAGGCGCGGTCGGCGGATCGTCCGAGTCGGTGGGCGCGTACGGCTTCATCGATGCGATGCTCACGGAGGCAGGCTGCTCCGGTGAGAGTCTTGCGGCGTGTCACCTCCCCACGGAGAATCCGCTCGGCACGGTCACTCGGGAGCCGTCACTCGCCCACTCCGATATCGCGGTGGAACCGCTGAGCACCGCCGCGATCACCACGATCCTGACCGGCGTCGAGGCGCGGCAGGCGAACTCGATGGCCACAACTCGAGCGGGCGTCGCACTCGATGCGCTGGGTGGCGCCATCAACCGTGTTGCACCGGACGCAACCGCATTCGTGCATCGCAATGGACTCTTCAGCACGCAGTACAACGCCACGTGGCCGATCGGCGCGAGCGCCGCGGTGGTGGCGAGCAACGTCGCCGGTGTGAGCGCGCTCTACGCCGCGATGCGGCCGTACGCGAGTGGGTCGGCGTACCAGAACTACATCGACCCGAGCCTCGCCACTTGGCAGCAGGCGTACTACGGGGCGAACCTTCCCCGGCTCATGTCGGTCCAAGCCCGGTACGACCCCACCGGCGTGCTCCAGTTCGCGCAGAGCATCCCGCGCTCCTGAACCCCGTGTGACAGCCGCCCGCTAGGCTGAAGACAGTCACCCGTCACAGGAGTTCTTTCCATGCCCGAAATGCTCGCCAGCTACGTCGCCGGCGCCTGGTACACCGCCCCTGATGCAGGCACGGCGGTCGCCGACGCGGCAACCGGCGAGATCGTCGCCCGCGTCTCCAGCACCGGGCTCGACACCCGAGCCCTCGTCGACCACGCTCGCCAGACCGGCGGACCCGCGCTGCGGAAGCTCACGTTCCAGGAGCGGGCCGCCGCGCTCAAGACGCTCGCGACCTACCTCGACGCCAACAAGGCCGCGTACGCAGAACTCTCGCTCTCGACCGGGGCAACCCGGCGCGACGGCGCCGGTGACATTGACGGCGGCATCGGCACCGTCTTCGCCTTCAGCAGCCGGGCGCGACGCGAGCTGCCGGACGGCTTCCTCATCGCCGACGGGGACCTCGAACCGATCGGCAAAGGTGGCACCTTCGCCGGCCAGCACGTCTACACATCGCTCCGCGGCGTCGCGCTCCAGGTCAACGCCTTCAACTTCCCGGTGTGGGGGATGCTCGAGAAGCTGGCGCCGGCGGTGCTCGCCGGCGTTCCCACCATCGTGAAGCCGGCGACGCAGACGGCGTACCTCACCGCGGCCGTGGTGCGCGACATCATCGCGTCGGGAGCGCTCCCGGAGGGAGCCGTGCAGTTCGTCTGCGGCAGCGCGGGTGACCTGCTCGAACACCTTGGCGGTGAGGACGTCATCGCTTTCACAGGCAGTGCTGTCACCGCAGCAGTGTTGCGTGGCAGCGACGCCGTGACCGCACGCGCTGCACGATTCACCGCCGAGACCGACTCGCTCAACTGCTCGATTCTGGGACCGGACGCCACAGTGGGAACGCCGGAATTCGATTTGTACATCAAGGAAGTCTCGCGAGAGATCACCACCAAAGCAGGGCAGCGATGCACGTGCATCCGTCGGGCGCTGGTTCCCGAAGCGACGGTTGACGACGTCGTCGCCGGTCTCCGCGCGAGGCTCGAGAAGGTGGTGGTCGGCAACCCGCGCAACGAGACGGTGACCATGGGTGCGCTGGTGAGCCTGCGCCAGCGTGACGAGGTCCGTGCCGCGATCGCCGAACTGGGGCGCGCAACCGAGACCGTGTACGGCGATCCGACGCGCGTCGATCCCGTGGACGCCGACCCGGATCGCGGCGCGTTCATGGCGCCGGTGGTCCTGCTCGCCACTGGCGACCGCCCCGAACCGCATGAGATCGAGGCATTCGGCCCGATGACCACGATCATCCCGTATGCCGCTTCCGCCGATCTCGGTGCTCTGACGGCGCGTGGCGGGGGCAGTCTCGTCGGCTCGATCGTCTCCCACGACCAGGACTTCATCCGCCACACGGTGACGTGCATGACGCCCTACCACGGCCGCCTGCTCGTCCTCGACCGCGACTGCGCCGGGGAGTCAACGGGGCACGGCACGCCGATGCCGCAGCTGGTCCATGGCGGTCCCGGGCGCGCCGGCGGTGGCGAGGAGCTCGGTGGCATGCGCTCGGTCAAGCACTTCATGCAGCGCAGCGCCCTCCAGGGGTCGCCCGCGGTGATCGCGGCGCTGATCGGCGGGTCGTGATCCCGGGGCACGCGCGGCGGCCCTGACCGTAAACTCGCGGGCGAACGTCCCACCCCGGCGAGGAGGTACTGCGTGCGCGTTGCGGTGACCGGTGGTACCGGCTTCGTCGGCATCCACACCGTTCGTGCGCTCAGGGAGGCCGGACACGATGTGCTCATCGTGGCCCGCGGGACCACCCGCCGCCCCAAGGGCGGCCGGGTCACCTTCGTCCAGGCCGATCTGACCAACGCACCCAGGCTCGCCGACACGTTCGCCGGGTGCGACGCCGTGGTCCACCTCGTGGCGGTCATCCAGGAACGGGGCCGTCAGACCTTCGATCGAGTCAATCGCGAGGGCACCGAGGTCGTTGTGGCCGCGGCGAAGCAGGCGAAGGTGGGACACCTGGTCTACCTCGGCGCGCTCGGCGCCGACCCGGACCCGAGGTATCCCTACCTGCTCAGCAAGTGGTTGGCCGAGCAGGCCGTTCGCGCGAGCGGCCTGCCCTACACCGGGTTGCGCTCCGGGCTCATCTTCGGGCCGGGCGACGGCTTCTTCACGCTCCTCACCCGGATGATGCGGATCAACCCGGTCATCCCGATCGCCGGAGACGGGAGGACCCTCTTCCAGCCGATCTCGATCGGCGACGTGACCCGATGCATCGTGCTCTCCCTCGAGCGCGGCCCGGCGGATCGCGTGTACGAGATCGGTGGTCCCGACCAGATGAGCTACGAGGAGATCGTCCGCACCATCAAGACGGCGCTCGGGCTGCACCGCAGGATCGTTCACGTCCCGGTGCCGATGATGATGCCGCCCGCCTTCTTCATGGAGAAGCTGCTCCGCCATCCGCCGGTGACGCGCGACCAGCTCAAGATGCTGGGGCGCAACAACATCACGCGGGTCGATTCGGTGCGTGTCGGTTTCGGCTTCGACGCCGAGAGCTTCGCCGACAATTGCGACTACCTCCAGGACTACTGACGATGGGCATCGACGATCGCCTCACGGAGCTCGGGATCGTTATTCCGGAAACCACGGCGCCGGTTGCCAACTACGTCACCGCCCGCCGGACGGGCAACCTGCTCTTCCTCTCAGGTCACCTCGGCAAACGCGAGGGCGCGGTGGTGACCGGCAGGCTCGGCGAGGACGTGGAGACCGACGCCGGGTACGACCTCGCCCGCAGCGCAGCCATCGATCTCCTCGGAACAGCCCGTGCAGCCCTCGGCACGCTCGACACCGTCGCCGTGGTCAAGCTCACCGGGTTCGTGCAGAGCGCATCGACCTTCACCGGACAGCCCGCTGTCGTCAACGGCGCCTCCGATCTGCTGGTGGCAGTGTTCGGACACGAGCGCGGCCGTCACGCGCGGAGCGCCATCGGAGTCGCGCAGCTGCCGCTCGGCGCCGCCGTGGAAATCGAGGCGATCTTCGAGGTCATCGGCGCACCGGCCTAGTGCCGAACCGGTAGGCTCTGGGCGTGCGACCGTACAAGCAACTCGGCGACGTGCCCCGCAAACGGCACATGCGATTCGCGGACGATGGACGGCTGGCGTACGAGGAACTCTTCGGACGCGAGGGCTTCAGCGGTCCCTCCTCGCTCCTCTACCACCGCAACATGCCCGAGGGCGCCCAGGACGTCAGTGAAGGGCCTGCCGACCTCATGACCCCCGAGCACGAGCAGGTGCACACCAACGCGCACCTCAAGGGGTTCGACCTTCCCTCGCAGGGTGACGTCATCACCGGCAGACGCTGGCTGCTCGTCAACGACGACGTGCACATCGGGCTCGTTGCTCCGGTGACCGCGCAACAGGTCCTGTATGTCAACGGCTCCGCGGACGAGGTGCTCTTCGTGCATGCGGGAAGTGGCGTGCTGCACTGCCAGTTCGGCCGTGTCGCCTTCAAACGACACGACTACATCGTGATCCCGCGAGGCACGATCTACCGCATCGACCTCGACGATCTCAGCGGCGTGCGCATCCTCTGCATCGAGGTCACCGGACTGGTCGACGTGCCCGACCGCTACCGTGCGCGCAACGGCCAGCTCACCGAGTTTGCGCCGTTCAGCGAACGCGACTTTCACGGACCGGATGCGCTCGAGGCGCCTGTTGACGGTCCCGCCGAGATCTGGCTCAAGCGCTCGAATCACGTGAGCAGGTACGTGCTCGACCACCATCCCTTCGATGTCATCGGATGGGACGGGACGATCTACCCGGTGACGTTCAACATCCACGATTTCGAACCACGCGCGGGCCGTTTCCATGTGCCCCCGCCGATCCACCAGACCTTCCAGGCACACAACCTCGTGATCTGCTCGTTCGTGCCGCGCAAGCTCGACTGGGATCCCGAGGCGATCCATCTCCCGTACCACCACAGCAACCTCGACTCCGACGAGGTCCTGTACTACGTCGAAGGCAATTACGCGGCGCGACGCGGCATCAGCCAGGGCTCATTCACGCACCACGTCGGCGGACTTCCCCATGGCCCGCAACCCGGTGCGCTCGAGGCGTCGCTCGACCGTCCGCGCGAAACCGACGAGCTTGCGGTCATGGTCGACACCTTCCGCCCGTTGCACCGCACCACGATCGCGCGCCAGATCTTCGACCGCGACTACCCCTTCAGCTGGCACACCGGCGGCGTTTCCGGCACAACCAGCATCGCCTGAACGTGGCGATCTCCCGGTGGTCGCGGGCGCAGCTCCAGGACGGCGGCTGGATCCGGCGCATGTTCATGGAGGGCGAGCGCCTTCGCGCGGCATTCGGCGAGGAGACCGTCGCCGATCTCTCGATCGGTCAACCCCTGGAAGCACCCCAGACGGTCGTCGAAGCGTTCGCCGCAGCGAGCCGCGAGCGCTTCGTCGGCAGGTTCGGCTACATGCCGAATCTCGGCTACCCGGACGTTCGCGAGCGCGCGGCCGAGGACGTTGACTTCCCCGGGATCAGCAGCGATTCGATCGCGATGACCCCCGGCGCCGCAGCCGCGATCGCCATCGCGATTCGCACGTTCGTCGACCCGGGCGATGACGTCATCGGCGTGGCGCCGTACTTTCCGGAGTTCCGCCTCTACTGCGAGACCGCATCGGCACGATTTGTTCCCGTGCCCGCCGGGCCGGACCTGCGCATCGACCTTGACGCCATCGGTGGCGCCCTCTCGGCGCACACCGCCGCGGTGCTCCTCAACTCGCCGTGCAACCCGAGCGGCCACGTGCTCGACGGCGGAGAGCTGTCGGGACTCGCCGCGTTACTCGAGGCGCACAACAACAAGCACGACCGCAAGGTCCTGCTGATCGTCGACGAGGTGTACCGGCGGCTGATCTACCCGCCACACCGGCGCGTCGAGCCGTTCCGTGTCTACGAGCACACCGTGCTCGCGAGATCCTTCTCGAAAGACCTCGGCGTCGCAGGCGAGCGCATCGGATATCTCGTCCTCCACCCCTCACTCGTCAACCCCGACACCCATCGGGGCCTTGCTCAGGCGCTGCGCGCGCTCAGCTTCGTCAACGCGCCGGCCACAGCGCAGCGCGCACTCCTCCACCTCGACAGCTGGGAGATCAACCCGGTCCCGTATCGGGAGCGACGCGACCTGGTCATGGACCGAGTCCGCGAGGACGGCCTCGATGCGTTCGAACCGCAGGGCGGCATCTACCTGTGGCTGCGCAGCCCGTGGCCCGACACGCTGCGGCTCATCGATGCACTGACCGAGCGCCGGGTACTGCTCACTCCCGGCGTCGCGTTCGGGGTGCCGTCCCACATCCGGCTGTGTTTCAGCGTCCCGCGGCCGAAACTGAAGATGGCGATGGATGCCCTCCGCGACCTTGCGGCGATCGGCCGGCCCGAGTAGCGGGCACTCGATTACTTGCAGGCGGAAGCGACAGCGATGCCGGTGAACCACATGTCGTTGCCACCGCCGCCCCCAGGGCCTGTCTCGACGACCTTGAACAGGTTGTCGGTGGCGATGCCCGTGCCGTACTTGAACTCGATGCTGAAGCCGCTCACCCTCGCCGAGTAGAAGTCGATGGTGCCGTCGGGCACGTTCACATACGCGGAGCCGTTCCACAGCTGCACCTGACCGATCCCGCCCTCCGGACCGGTGCCGATGATGAAGCCGTCGTTGTAGTCGTCGCACGTATCCGGGTAGGCGTAGTCACCCAGGTCGCTCGTCTCCAACGCCGAGCCGCTGAAATACTTGTGCGACGAGATCGTCGTTGCGTCCGACGACGGCGAGTCCCAGTAGTCGGACGGCACCGCGTAGGGGTAGAAGCTCGGCGAGTAGGGCGAGTTCGCGCCCTTGGTACCCGTCCCGTCCGTCCCGTTGTACGGCACGGCATAGAACGTGATCTGGCCGTCCGAATCCGGCTGGAGCAGGACGGTCGTGGAATTGCCGTTGTGGCCGCTCTGGATCCTGGCGAACTTCTTGCTGATGTTCGCGGTCCGTTCGTAGAGGTCGAAGGACGCGAAGCCCGCGCCCGTCATGGCGACTTCCATCGTGTAGGCGCCCTGGGTGCTGACCGTGTTGGGCACGATCATCTTGATCGAGACCTTGGTGATCGCCGGACCGAGTGGTTTGGCCAGGACCGGTGCCCCAAAGCCGCCTGCCAGCGCAAGGCTCGCGACAGCTCCAATGACTGGCGTTCTGCGTTTCATGGCTCCCCTTCTTGACCGACGATCTTCCCGACTGGCGCGCCCCCAACTCCCTGTGGCCTTCGTCTCAGGGACTCGTTGGCCGGCGGCTCCGGAACGTCCCTGAAGACCGCCGCGCCTCAGTGTAGCGGCGAGTCCGTGAAGGCGTCAGAGGAACCGCCGCCTGCGGCGTGTGCTCCAGAGCAGCATCAGCGCACCAAGAGCGAGCAGGAGGATCCCGGGAATTGCGGCAACGAGGAACTCCGAGCCCGTGTCGGGGTCTGAGACCGCCGCTTCGACCATGCCCTCGACTGAGGCGGTCTCGGCAGGCGCGCCCGCGTCACCGGGACCGCTGACTGTCGCGGTGTTGACGAGGCGAGTTCCTGCGCCGGCGGTGACCCGGGCGGTGACGAGGATCGCCGACGTCATGCCGACACCGAGCGCAATGGTCGTGTCGGTGCAGGTGACGGTCCGGCCCAGCGCTGTGCATGCCCAGGCACCGGGCGTCGTCGACACGGCATGCTCGTACACGAGGCCGTCCGGCAGATCGTCGACCACCATCATGGGTAGTGCCGATTGCGACGGTCCGCTGTTCGTGACCGTGACCGCGTACACGGCGCCGTCACCGGAGACCAATGCACCGGTGAGTGTCTTCGTGAGCGAAAGGCTGTACTGCGCGACAACCGTCGCCGTATCCGTTGACGTGTTGTTCGTGGGGTCCGGGTCGGGGTTGGGCCCGCTCACGATGGCCGTGTTGACGATGCTCGACTGCACCCAGCTCGCGACGAAGACGGTCAGATCGATGACTGTCGCGCTCGCGCCGCTCGGCAGGGGCTGCGAATCCGTGCACGTCACCGCCTGAGCCGCATCCGCGCATGCCCAGCCCACGCCACCATAGGCAACGTAGGTCTCTCCGGCCGGCAGCGTGTCGGCGATGACGATCCCCGAGCCCTCATCGGACGGTCCGTTGTTGGTGACCGCGAGGAAGTACGTTGCGTCCCCGCCCGCAACGAAGGTGACACCCCCGTGGGTCTTCGTGATTGAGAGGTCGGATTCCAGGCTCAGCACGACAGTCGCGCTGCCGGTGTTGTTCGCGGGGTCCGGATCCAGAGTCGGTGACGAGACAGTCGCGCTGTTGAGCAGCGTGCCGGTGTCCGATGCAGCGAGGCGAACGGCCAGGGTCAGTTGAGGAGCGGTCTGCGTATCCGGAAGACCACTCACCTGCGAGCACGTCACGTCCTGCCCGGCCGCCGAGCACGACCACCCCGTCCCCACACCGGAGATGAAGGTCTCGCCCGCAGGCAGCGTGTCGGTGACGGTCAAAGGACCTGCAGCGTCACCGGCACCGTTGTTGACGATGGCGATGAGATAGTCGGCGCTGTCGCCGGCGATGAACGATCCGGCGGCGGTCTTGGTGAGCGCCAGATCGGCCTCTGCCACGATCGTGGTCGGATCGGTGCTCGAATTGTTCGACACGACAGGGTCCGGGGTCGATGGCGTGATCACCGCGGTGTTATCGACGGTCTGATTGGCCACGCCGGCGCCGATGCCGACGACCACCGTGATCGCAGTCGCGCTTGCTCCCGCCGCCAATGGGCTCGTTGCGTCACAGGTCACGGTGCTTCCCGCAGTCGTGCAGTTCCAGTCGCTGCCGCCATTGGCAGAGAGCAGATTCTCCGGGACCGGCACTGTGTCGGTGACCACCAGCGGCAGCTGGGAGTCGCTCGGACCCAGGTTGGCGACCGCGAGGGTGTACGTGTCGTTATTGGTGCCCGCATCGAAATTGCCGGTATGGCTCTTCACGATATCCACGTCCGCCGACTGCGAGACCGGTGTCACATCGGTCGACATGTTGTTGGCGAGATGCGGATCGAGCGTGCTGCTGGTCACCGAGCCGGTGTTGGAGATCGACGTCCCGACGAATGACGCCGAGAGCGTGACGGTGATCCTCAGGCTCGGCTCACTCTGTCCTGCCGGGAGCGCGCTCGGCTGTGTGCACGTCAGATCGCTCGTCAGCAGACAGTTCCACCCAGTGCCTGCGCTTGAGACATAGGTCTCTCCGCTGGGCAGATCGTCGATCACGGTGATGAGGCCGGCCGCATCACTCGGGCCCAGGTTGGCGACCGCAAGCGTGTAGACGTATGACTCACCGGACACGAACGGACCGTTGTCCGTCTTGACGATGCTGATGTCGGCCTGAGTGGTCGAGCTGTTGCTCGCCGACGAGACGTTGTTGGCGCTGTTCGGGTCCGGCGTCGGGCTGCTGACCGACGCTGTGTTGACGATCGTCTGCGGCGTCACGTCGGCCGCAAGTGACACCGTCAGCGTGATCACGCCGGCCGAGGCACCGGCCGCGAGCGGTGTCGTTCTCGTGCAGGTGACCGTCCCGGTCGCGAAGCCGCAGACCCAGCTGGTGCCGGTCGCGCTGACGAATCCCTCGTTCCCAGGCAGGGTGTCGATCACAGTCAGCGTTGCGGCCGCGTCGCTCGGTCCGGCATTGCTCACCGCAAGCGAATAGGTCGCGTGATCACCGGCGATCAGGCTGCTCGTCAACAGCTTGACGATCGACACATCCGCGGAGCGCGTTGTCCCCGCCACGTCGGTGCTGGAGTTGTTGCCGGGAATCGGATCGGTGGTGGGGCTGCCGACCGTTGCCGTGTTGGTCAACGTGGCGACCGTGACGCTGGACGCGAGCGCAACCGTCATCGACAGCGTGTCGGTGCCGCCATTCGCGATACCGGTGGGGTCGGTGCAGACTTCGGTGCCGGCGACGAGGTTGCAGGTCCAGCCCGCGCTGACGCTGACGAAGGTCTCGCCGGCGGGCAGCGGATCGGTCAGCGTCAGCGGGCCGGCGGCGTCGCTCGGTCCGTTGTTCGTGATCGTGAAGTCGTACACGCCATTGGTCCCGGCCTCGAACGTGCCGACATGCACCTTGGTCAGCGCAAGGTCGGCGCTGGTCTGAATCGACGTGGGGTCCGTGCTCGTGTTGTTCGACAGTGTGGGGTCGGTCGTCGGGCTGCTGATCGTCGCCGTATTGGTGATGCTTCCAGCGCTCTGCGACGACGCGACGTCGACGGTGACGCTGATCGGCGAGGCGAACGAGCCGTCAGTCAGCGTGGTGTTGTCGGTGCAGGTGAACTGACTGCTAACCTGCACCGCACACAACCATCCGCTGCCGGTCGCGGTGACGAGTGTCTCGGTCGCCGGCAGGATGTCAACCATGGTCAGCGGCGCCTGGGCGTCACTCGGCCCATAGTTCTGCACGGAGATCGTGTAGGTTCCCGAACCACCCGCGGTGAACGTTCCCACGTGGCTTTTCGTGATCTGCAGGTCGGCGCTTGCGTCGATGGTCGTCGGATCGGTGCTGCTGTTGTTGCTCAGCACGTTGTCATACGTCGGCGAGGTGACCGAGGCGGTGTTGTCGATCGCCGTGCCGTCGGCGGTGTTGGACGGTGTGGACACCACCAGGCTGATCGGGCTCGCGGTGGCCCCGCTCGCAAGGGCGCTGCCGTACGTGCAGGTGACCGTGCCCGACGCGAAGAGGCACGTCCAGCTCGTGCCGGTCGCGGAGACGTAGGACTCCCCTGCCGGGACCACATCGGTCACGACGGGGCTCGCGGCCGCCGATGGACCGTTGTTGAGCACGCTCAACGTGTATGTGCCGTTTGCCCCGGCAGCGAAGTTGCCGGTGTGGCTCTTGGTGATCTGCAGGTCGGCTCGGCCGATGAACGCCTGCGCCGTCGCGTTGGCGCTCGTGTATGGGCCGGAGAGCGTTCCGGTGGCTCCGGAGTCATCGGTCCATGTGGAGAACACGGTGTTCGTGTGCGGATTCGTCGGGCCGGTTCCCGGCGTTGTCTGCGCGGCCAGGCTCGGCGTTGCGTCGTAGGTGATCGTGACGTGCTGACCCGGCGTGAGCGTTCCGAGCCCGGTCCATGAGAGCACGTCACCACCCGCATTCGCCGTGACCGTGGGATCCGCGGTGCCGTTCGGGCCAGTTGGAAGGACGATCGTGGTTGTTCCTGGATCGTACGTCCAGTTGGGCGGCAACGTGTCGGTGGCGGTCACCGTATCGGCATTGGCGAAACCGTTGCTGTTGGTTGCCGTGAAGCTCCATTCGAAGGGCACGTTGGCGTAGGCCGTCGAGCCGTTGGGGGTGGTCTTCGTGTCCACCACATCGGGAAATTCCATCGTGACGTTCTTGGTCGAACTGATCGGACCGTAGGTACGTGCACCGGGCGGATCGCCACCGATGTTGTCCCACGACGACAGCGTCGCGGTGTTGGTGATCACCTGCGCGGTGGTGAGCAGCGACGACGCCACCGGTATGACCTGGAACGTGACGGTATCCGTCTGGTTGGCATTGAGCGGCCCGGGGATCGTCCAGTCGACAGCGGTGCCGGTGAAGCCAACCGTGCCGCCCGCGGGTCCGGTGAGCGCGACGCTCCCGGCAACGTATGTCACGCCTGTCGGGATCGAGTCCTGGCCGACGAGGTCGAACGCCGGGCTCACCGCCGTCGTGTTGACGTTGTTCAGGGCGATCGAATACGTGAGCGTGCCATTCGGCGAGAGCGTCGTCGACGAGGCGCTCTTCGTGATCGCCATGTCCGGCTCCACGATCAGCGTATGCAGCGGAGGATTCGAGCTCGTGATCAGCTGTCCGATCGAACCGTGGTTCGTCAGCGTCGCGACGTTGGTGATGTTGGTATTCCGCGTGTTCGCCGCGATGGTGTTGACCACCACGGAGAACGCGATCACGAACTCCTCGTCGCTGGCCGTCGAGTTCGCATAGGTCGCGGGAAACGTGAAGCTCACGGTATTGGTCCCGGAGGTGTACAGGTAGGTGAAGCCACCCGGTATGGTCGTGCCCTCGGCGTATGTCGGGCCACCCGGGACGGTCACCGATCCGCTCCCCGTGACATAGGTCTGGTTGGTTCCCAGCGGATCGGCAAGTGAGGCCGTGTAGAACGTGGTGTTGTGCGGCACGGTCACCTGGACGGTGTAGGTGATCGTCTCCCCGATCGTGGCGTCGACGTTGGTGTTTCCTGGGTCGGTGATCGAGGTGACCTGCGATTTGGCGACCGCGGCGATCGCGGTGATCACATCCGCCGTGCCATTCGCTGCCGGCGCGTTCTCCTCGCCGGCCGTCACCGATGGATCGATGTTCGACACCGGGTAGTACGTGTTGGTCGGTTGCCCGGAGTCGTTGTGCTCGCCGACATCGCTGCGCACGCCGGCGTCATTCGTGAACGTCTCGCCGGCCGCCGCATCCGGTCGGATCTGGAGGATGTAGGAGAGTGTCGTGTTGGTGCCGACCGCGATCTCGGGGATCGTGCTCGGCGGCCACTCGATGGCGTGCGCGGCTGAGACGCAGGTACCGCTGGCCGGCACGATTGCGGTCACCTCGGTGCAGTTCTCCTGATTCGGAAGAACATCCCACACCTCGACGTCGTACGCGGGGACCACGCCGGTGTTGGTGACTGTCAGCGTCCAGCCGACGTCGTCGGCACCATGCACTGTGTCCCCGGTCTGGGTTGGCGCAGCGACACCGTTGACGGTCGAAACCTTCTTCGTCAGGGTGACGACGGGCTCGGCCAGCTGATAGGTGGCGAGACTCCGACCTGCGAACGTCACACCATCGGTGTTCGTGGTCTCGAGCTTCGCCAGGTTCTGGGTGAGATCGAAGGTCGCCCCGACGCCGAGGGTCGGATCGGCGCTGGCGACCACCTCGAGCTGCACCTCGAACAGCGCGCCCGGTGTCTGGTAGAGGTTGCCATCGGGGGCCAGTGTTCCCATCGTCCACTGCACCTCCCCGGCGGTGGGCTCCGTGGCCGTAACCGCTGTCGCGGTGTTCGATGGTGTCGTCGTCGCCGAACCGGCGATGTAGGTCGTGTTCGCCGGCAGGAAGTCGCTCACCGTCGGGTTCTTGTAGTCGACGCCCGGCGTGAAGGACACGTCGATCTGGAAGCAGATGTCGTCGCCCTTCTGGTACGACGGTGGATACCCGGTGGAACCGACCGTGAGGTACGTTGCCGTTGCGCAGTTCAGGGGATCGCCCGCCGCCACGTTGGCGGAGACGTACTTGGTGATCGTCGGTCCCGGCGCCGTCTGGGTCGCCGTTGCGGTGGCATTCACGCCGTTCACGGTCAGCGGACCGTCATGCGAGACGGGCGTCCCGCCCGCGACGCAGCTCGGATTGCCCTCCTCGCAGCGGACCGACAGGTCGCCCGCGACCGTCTCGGTGTTCGTCAAGGTGTCGTTGCCGACCGTGGGCGTCGTGTCGGTGTCATCGTCCTGGTAGTCGATGCGGTCAACCGCCGGGAAGGTCACCTTCATGGTGCCGTTCGGGTCGATGTGGCCCAGATCCCAGATGATGGTGAACGTGCCGTCGGTGTTCTCGATCACGGACGTGTACGCGGGACTCGGCTCCGAGCCGTTTGGAGTGCACTCCGGGTCGGTGTGGGCGTCGTAGTTGACCGTCCCGAGCGGACACAGCCCCGACGGAAGGGTGTCGGTGAGAGTGGTTTCGTCGGAGTATCGATATTCGGAGACGTCAACGACGATCGTGTAGGTCACCATCTGCCCCTGCACAAAGGTCGGCAGGTCGATGCTCTTGGTCGTCGTGATATCTCGGGCGGTGATCGTGTCGTACGCGGTGGCCTGGACCGGATCCGTGCCGCTGCCGAGCGTCGCCGAATACACGCCGGTCGTGACCCCGTAGCTGGTCAGGGCAGTACCGTCCTCGGTCTCGCCTCCGCTGTTGTTGTCAAGGTTGGCCGCTTGTTTGTCGGAGATCGCCGTCGGCACGGCTCCCGTCCAGGTCATCGTGTTGGCGCGAATCGGGATCGCCACAACGAACTCGATCGTGAAGCTCGCACCGAGCGGAAGATTACCCAATGCAGTCCATTGCAGCTCGGTGTACACGGCGGTCGGCAGGGGGCCCGCCCCATCAGGATCTATATCGACCGTGGTGATGGAGCTCGGAGCGTTCAGACCTCCGCAATTCGGCGGGGATGCCGAGATCCCCGAGACGAGCCCGCTTCCCGGGTACTCATCCGGGCTGACCGGAGTCTCGGGATTCGTGGCAGCGCTGAGGGTGTAGTCACTCTGGCCGCAGAGGAGATCCTCGAGGCCGGCAGGCAGATACAGGGTCGCCGCGACGTTGTTGGTCGCGTGCGCGTCGTTGTTCGTGATCGTGACCGTGTACACCACCTGGTGGTCGTGGACGCCGCGGAGCAGCACACCGCCCGGCGCAAGCGTGATCTGCAGCGGGGTCAGCGCCGTGGTCGCCGATGCCGTGGCCGAGCCGGTGAAGTTGCTCGCCACGCCGGTGGCGCTGAACTGTGGGACCTGTTGGGGCGCGCTGTTGACGTAGGCGGAACTGGCGTCCGTGTACGAGTCGTTGGGCAGGAGGAACGGCGCGGCATCGAGGTCGGTCGCCGCGAAGAGCTTGAAGGTGAGCACCTCGCTGGAGCCCGGCGAGAGATCGGAGACGTTGCTCCAGATGAGCGTCGTCTTGTTCGTCGACGGCTCGTTGGCCAGGATCGTCGGGTCGCCGAGACTGCCACTCCCGGCCACATAGGACACGGCTGCGGGGAGCACATCCTCGAAGCTCAGGTTGTAGCCCCAGGATCCCGCTGCCGGGTTGGTGGCGGTCAGGGTGACCGTCGCGTCCGTTCCGTAGAGGACAGTCGCCGGAGCTGTCTCGATGAGCGAGATGTTCGGCGTTCCGGCCGCAAGCGCGAGCGGAATCCGCACGGTGGCATATCCGAAGCCAACCGCCACGAGTGCGCCACAGAGTCCAACGACGAGGTACCGGCCGAATCGATTCATCAATCCCCTTGAGGTCTCTCGGCCGGCGCGACACCACCGGCGCGGGCCGAATGGTCCCAGCAGGCAGGCGCACAGGCTCGAGCGCGACGATCTCGTTGCCCGATGTAACAGCGAGCGTGACTTCGAGTATCCGTGCCCGCGATCGGGATCTCATGGCGGCCGTGTGACGGAGTTCGCCCGATCGTGCGCGGCACAGGCTTCGGGTTCGTTGTGTGCCCTGAAGGAACCCTGGCATCGCCCGCGGCGTCTCATCGGCATCGCCGAAATCGCAGGAGAACGCCGATGTCCATTCGACACGCAGTTGCCGGCACCCTCGTTGTCGCGGGCGGAGTGGTCCTGACTTCGTGCGCGAGCACCTCGGCGAGCACCGCGGCCGCCCCGGCAGACGGCAATGCAATCGTCAACGCTCCGGCACACGCAGCTGCAGGCTCAGCCTCCACAGCCGCTATCACGGTCGGTACGCCACCGACAGCAGATCTGCAGCGCTCCGTCCGGGCCGCGTACACCGTGCCGTCCCGGACGTTCCTGGCCTCATTCGACGGCGTGATCGCGCGTGCTGTGGGACTCGGTGGCTATGTGTCGAGCTCGGAGACCCAGCCGGCTCGCGACGGCCGTATCGTCAGCGGTTCGGTCACGCTCGCCATTCCGGTCACTGACATCGCCGCATTCCTGAACGGCATGCCGCCGACGTTCACCGCGTCGGCTATCGACTTCTCCAGCGTCGATCACACGGCGCAGTTCGTTGATGTCAATGCGGAGCTCGTGTCGGCACACGCGCAGTTGCACGCGCTCGACGCGCTCCTCTCCAACGCCACCTCCCTCGGCGACATCACGACGCTCGAGCAGCAGATCGAGACTGTGCAGGTCCAGGTCGACACCGACCAGGGGGAATTGAACGGACTCACCGCGTCGGTCGAGATGGCGATGGCGACGATCGTTCTCTCGGAGCGAGGCGCTCCTCAGGTGGAGGCAGTTCTTCCCGGCCCGCTCAGCAGTGGGCTGAGCGGCGGGTGGCACAACGCCGCCCTGGTGACCGGCGCCGTGGTCGATGGGATTGTGACGGCGCTCCCAGTGCTGGTCATCGCGGCGTTGGCGCTCGCCGTCTGGCGATGGATGCCGCGCCGGCTGCGGCGGACTCCACGCCCGACACCCTAAGGCGTTCTTCCATCGCCGCGCATCGCCGAGCAAGCTCGGAAGCAATCTTCTCGACACTCGCCGGCGCTCCTCATTGGAGCGCGAACAGTGTTGGGAGCGCACACATTCGAGCCGTTCTTCATGCGGACCGACGGCGCGAAATGTGAAGCCAGGTACCGACGTGTTATGTTCGCCGAGGGTCAGGGAAGGAAATCGTTCAGGGAAATTGGGGGGTACATACATGCGACGGATCTTCTATGCGTTGCCAATTGTTGCTCTGGCCGGCTTTGCCGTGTCTGCGCAAGGGGCAAGAGCAGCCACGCGGCCGGTGGCCACGCACGTGTCACCTGCCGGTCTTGGCAGCGCCCGTGCGGTCACGCGGACGCTGACACATCGCACAGTTACGGGCACCGGCCTCGCGGGTCCGCTCTGGGTTTCGTCAACGGCACCACTCGCCGGCGGCAAGAGCTGCACGAAGCCAGACTTCAGCACGATCAGCGCGGCGCTTGCGGTAGCAGCCGCGGGAGCGACCATCAACGTCTGTGGTGGCACATATGACGAGCAGCTCGTCATCACTCAGGGCGTCAAGCTCAACGCGCTCGGCGCGGTGACCGTCGTCGGGCCTGCGAGCCCGGCCAGCACGACGTCGTGCGACGCTGACGGCGGCTCGCAGCCGAACGAGGATGTCGTCGACATCTGCACCACCGGGAGCGCAAATACCAAGGTCTCGATCACCGGCTTCTCGATCGAGGGGAACTGGCCGGCGGACGTTTGCAATGACTCGTTGTACGGCGTCGCTGTTCTCGGTGGAGCAGATCTCACCATGACCAACACGACGGTCGAGGGCGCCGGTGGCGATCCTCAGACCGACGGCTGCCAGGGCGGCGTCGGCATCCAGGTCGGCGAAGCGACCTCCGCGACAGCTGCCGACAGAGGCTCGGCAACCCTGACCAACGACGTCGTCAACACGTATCAGAAGAACGGCATCACCATCGATGGCGCCGGAAGCTCTGCAGTGTTGAAGACTGACACCGTTACCGGAACCGGGGAGACCACGGCCATCGCTCAGAACGGCATTCAGGTGAGTGACGGCGCGACCGCCAACATCAGCGACGCGCTCGTCACCGGCAACGAGTGCGACAACGCCGCATGCGGATCGGGTCCGCTCGACACGCAGGCCACCGGGATCCTCCTGTTCGACGCCGCCGCGACCAAGGTCTCGAACTCCACCGTCAACGGCAACGACGACGGCATCTACAACGTCGAGGACTACACGTACGAGTGGCCATACTGGGCGCCACCGGCCGGTTGGACCCCCGTGAACGAGAGCTTCTCAAAGCTCACCATGAACAACCGCTACGAGAGCGCCGCCTTTGACTCGGGCAAGTCGACCCTGAGCGGATCGACCCTCACCGGAGGTGAGACCGGGTTGGCGGTGCTGCAGTACAGCGGGCAGCCGATTCCCGCGATGGCGACGGCGACCACCGACACCATCACCGACGCGACGACTGCGGCGGTCTGGGTGGCGTCCGATCAGAACGCGGGCGACGTGCCTGTCAAGCTTTCGGTGACCACGAGTGACTTCGGGGCCACCAACTTTGCCGGCGTTGAGAACGACAGCACGTCGATCGTTACCGCGACCAAGGACTGGTGGGGTGACGTGAGTGGCCCATCCGTCTGGAGCTTCGGTTCAGGCTCGTCGGTCACATCCGACGTCACCTTCTTTCCGTGGTCCACGAACGCCGGAAACACCGTGTTCGAGTCGTGCTCGACGAGGAACAACCAGACCACCAGCGACAATGACGTGGTGCTCTGCGCAGTCACGGGCACCTCGACTGCCTACCTGGCCAACGCCGGTTCGGGCAACGTGCTCCTGATCGGCAACAGGGGCAACGACCAGCTCGTCGGCAGCGGCGCCGGTGAGACCTGGATCATCGGCGGCACTCCCGGAAACAACGTCATCAACGAAGAGGGCGGGACCGGTTTCCTTCAGGAGCGTGGCAACGGCAACGACCTGATCATTGATTCCGGCACCTACACGACCGCTGCCAACTAACTGACGTCAGCACCGGCGGGAGGGGACGCCCTTGGGTGGGCGTCCTCTCCGTGCGTGCGCGGTCCGGGGCCGTATCAGATCGGGCGCTTCCCGCACCGGACGTCGACGGTGACGATCGCGGTCCGGAATCGAACCTTGCCGTTCACGTTGGTGCGCTCGACGCCCGTGATTGACGATGGTCCGCACACGCGAGCGAGGAAGACGCCGTAGGCGATGCCGCGCGCGTTCTCAGTCGAACAGTTCTTGTCCGCACCGAGCACGATGTCCTTCTTCGAAGTGTAGAAGCAGACCTTCAGACCTTTGTTGCCATTCGGGTCGGTGATGTCCTTGAACTTCAGCTGGCAGCCGCCGAAGAGATGTGGATCCTCCGGATCGCACGTGAGCACCGGTTTCGGATGCTTGTAGCCGGCGCCCTGTGACGTGATGGCTGACCCTGACGCCGGCGCCGCGAACGCCAGGCTCGTCCCCAGTGCGCCGAGCAGCGCGATGGTGAGAACGCCCACCAGCACGCTCGACGTCGATCGTCCAAGTCGCCGGAACAGCCTCGACATTTCGGTCCTCCCAGGTGGGGTTCGCCGCTCGAAGGCGCCATCCTAGTACACGGGTTCTTTCGCGTCAACCCTTTCAGACGTTTCGATCACGTCTTAGGACCAAGGTCGTACGTTTGGCGTCTTTGGTGCGTCACATAATCCCGCCTTAACCTCCGGAGCGGGTGGGGTGCGACGGCGTTTGTGACTGCTCTTCCGTCTTGTGTCGGACCACCGAATTCGGAGACGACGAACCAAGAAATTGCGTATCGAAAGACGTCGACACCACCGCTCTGACGATTCGAAGATCGCGTATCTCGACTCGAGTGTTTCGCCCGACGCAGGGCGGCGAAAGCTCCGCATCCTCATCGCCTCGCGGGGGGTGGTGCCGATCGGGCGAGGCGCGGGCGGCGCAGAGCTCGTCACGTTTCAGCTCTCGCGAGCGCTCGTCGAGCGTGGCCACGCGGTCACGCTGATCGCGGATATCGACGCCAGGCACGTGGTCATCCCCCCGGGGCTCGTTGTCGTGCCGGTTGGTCTGGCACCGCTTCGCGGCTTCGTGCTCAGGATGCCGCGCGGGTTCGCGCGCTGGATGCTCCAGCATCTCGTCGGTAACCTCGCGGTCGGCCGGCGGATCCGCGGGGAGTTGCGTCGTCGCCCGGAAGGGTTCGACGTCATCCATGCGCACGGCGCGGTGTGCGCGATTCGGGCGAAGCAGGCCACCTCCACGGTGCCCGTCGTCTACACCGAGCACGACGCAACCCCATGGATGTGCAACTACCGCCGCTGGTGGGAGCGCCTGATCCGCAAGGCGATCTACCGAACGCTCAACGTCACCGCGTTTCAGCGCGTCGATGCGATCGTCACCAACTTCGAACTCCACGCGCAGGAGTTGACCAGGCGCTGGGGCATCCCGCGGGATCGGGTGGTCTCCATACAGAACGCGATCGACATCGACGGGCTCTCCGAGGTGCGGCCGGGAGTCCTCTCCGTAGCGGAGGAGCTGGGGATCGGCAGCTACTGCCTTTTCGTGGGCAGCCTCGACCTCCGCAAGTCGCCGGACATCCTGCTCCGTGCATTGAGCGAGGCTCCCGGGATCACCTGCGTGTTCGTCGGAGACGGGCCCGCCAAGCACCGGATCCGCCAACTCGCCACGCAACTCGGCGTCGCTGACCGGATCCATCTCGCCGGGCACCTCAAGCACGCTGAGCTTGGCCGCTACTACGCCGGCGCTGATCTGCTCGTCCTCCCGTCTGTCTCGGAGGCGGCGCCGCTGGCAATCCTCGAGGCGATGGCATGCGGAACGCCGGTGGTGGCGAGCCGCGTCGGCGGGATCCCCGCAGTCGTCGAGGACTGGAAGACCGGGTTCCTCGTCAAGCCAGGGGACATCGGCGAGCTGACCATGTGTCTGCGGTTTCTGACCGAGGACAAACCGCTGCTGCGCCGTATGGGCGAGGAAGCTCAGAAGCGCGTGATGAGCTCACTGTGGCCGGCGGTCCTCGAGCGTTACACCGCGCTGTACCAGGATCTCTCCGGCGTGCAACTCATTCCCGAGTACGAGCACGTCGGACGAGCCACCGGCGACCGGCGCACGGTCGACCTCCCCGGTCTGGCGCAGGAACGGGAGTCCGTCCCAATGGCCCGGCCCGCCTGAGATGGAGCGGCGCCCTCCGGTCGTCTGCATCCTCGCCGACGCGTTCCGGCACGACTATCTCAGCGAGCGGATGACGCCATACCTCAACGCGCTCGCGCATAACGGGTGGAGCTCACCGCTTCGACCGATCCTCGGGTACAGCGACGGCATCCGCGCCACCGCGTTCACGGGCCGCTATCCCGATCAGCACGGGTACTGGATGGAATACGGCATGCGCCCCGACTCGTCCCCGTGGGGATGGGCGCAGAACCTCGGCGCACTCGACAGCTTCCCCAGCGATACGGTGCTGCGCGGCACCAAGCTGGCCGTCTCGATGAGCGCGATGCGCGCCGTTGCGCGACGCCGTCAGCTCGAACACATGGATCTGCGCAACGTCCCCTTCCGCGCGCTGCCGTACTTCGACCTGACGCTCCGCGTCCCGATGACCTCGTATCGGGTGCTGGCGTGTCCAACCATCTTCGATCGATGCCGCGATGCGGGAATCAAATTCGTCTATCTCGACTCGTCGAAGATCGACCGCGAGACGCTCGTGCATCGAGCGGCCAATCTCCCCGACGACATCAGACTCGTCTTCGTGTACCTGCACCACATCGATATGGCGTCGCACGTGTTCGGCCTCGACTCGCGTCGCTTCCGGGAGTCGGTGCGGGGCACGGACGATCTGATCCGGCAGACCGTCGCCGCGGTGCACCAGCAGTTCCCCGGCTCGCCGGCGCTCATCTTCTCCGACCACGGGATGTCGCGCATCGAGGAGCAGCACGGCATTCCGCGCCTGCACCGTCATCCGGAGTTCCCGAAGCGATTCCTGTTCGCCCTGGACGCGACAATGGTTCGCGTCTGGTACTGGCATGACGACGCAGCGCTGCGCGACGAGGTGCGCGACATCGTCGCGAGCACCTACCGCGGCCACTGGCTGGACCGAGACGAGATCAGCGCATTCCATCTGCGCTTCGCGCAGCGCCTCTACGGCGACGAGATGTTTCTCCTCGATCCCGGCATGGCGATCTTCCCCAACTTCCACTCGTACATCAAGCCCAAGGCGATGCACGCGTATGACCCGGCGGGCGCCGATCAACTCGGCATCCTGATCGCGCCGGCGCAGGTCGGCTCGGCACCGGCCGCACCACCGGAGATGGTGGACATCGCGCCGATGTGCCTCTCCCTCCTCGGTCTCGTCGACGAGGCGCCGCCGAGGTCCACGATGGCCGGCCTCGCACTGACCCGATGATCGGCCGCCTGGTCCGGATCCGCTTCGTCCGCTCCGGCGCCCCGGTCCTGGCGGCGACGCTGCTCTGGCAGCTGTCGAACTTCGTGTTCAACGCCGCGGGCGCGCGATTGCTCGGGCCGGCGACCTACGGTTCGCTGGCTGCTGCCGTCGGTCTTCTCTATCTCGTCAATCCACTGCTGACCACGATCCAGACGGTGGCAAGTCGCGAGACCACGGCGTACATCAGCAGCGGTCGCCTGACGGAGCTACGCGGCGCGATGTGGTTCTACGGGTGGCGACTCGGAGCGGCCGGCGTTGTGGCGTTCGTCGCGCTCGCCGCGGCCAGTCCGTGGGTTGCCGGTTTTCTGAAGATCGACACGACCGGACCCATCATCGTGCTCGCCGCGGCACTCCCACTCTGGTGTCTCGCGCTGCTGCAACGCGGCGTCTTCCAGGGATCGCAGCGCTTCGGGCGTCTGGCGATCAGCACCGCCGTCGAGGCAATCGCCAAGATCGCGAGCGCGATCGCGCTGCTCACGCTGTTCTGGCGGGGTGCCACCGGCGGCATGCTCGCGGTGGTCGTGGGCGCCGGCTGTGCGCTCGCCGTCGGATCGCTGATGCTTCGATACCTGCCGCACAGCGAGGTGCGCCAGGTCCCGCGTGTGCATCCCGCGCGCTACTCGCTCATCACGCTTGCGACCCTGGTGCTGCTCGCCGTGCTGCTTTCCACTGACACGCTCGCGGCGAAGCATTACCTCAGCCCCGAGACCGCAGGCCTCTATGCCGGCGTCTCGGTCTGCGGAAAGATCGTGTACTTCCTCACGTCGGTGCTGGCGATCTATCTGTTTCCGCTCTTCAGCGCATACCACGACGACGGTCAGGACGCACGCAAGACGCTGGGCATCGCGCTGGCCGCAATTCTCGGCGGGGCATTCGTGATCGCGACGGTCTTCAACGCTGCTCCGCAATTCGTGGTGTCGCCGCTGCTCGGCACCAGGTTCAGCGCGGCAGGACAATTCGTCGGTCTCGCGGGGATCGCCTTCGGGCTGTACGGATGTGTGTCCCTCTGCGCGATGTATCTCCTCGCCCAGCGTCAGAGTTTCGTGATCGGCGTCCTCGGCGTCGCCGCGGGTGGGCTCCTCCTGGGTATGCACGCGAGTCACAGCACCATCCCGCAACTGCTGCACGTCCTCGTCATCACCTTCGCGGTGACGGCCGTCGTGCTCGTCACCTGGGCGATGGTGCGCAAGCCCGCCGGCGGGCACAGCGTTGCACTCGATGGTGCGCGTGCGTCAGTCGCAGCCGGCGCGGGGGCGAGCAGATGAGTGTCCTTGCGGTGGACGCACCGGTCGCCTCGGGGACGGCGACAGTCGAACCCGACTGGGCCGGCATCGTCGAGACGATCCACATCGCCGTCGGACCTGCTCCGATCTTCCTCACCGGGAGCAGGGCAACCGGCGCGTGGGACACCGCGAGCGACTACGACATCGTGGTTGTCCTCCCACTGGCTCGCATCCCGCGCGCGGTCGGCCGCCTCGCCGGGGCTCGCACCGAGTTGGAGCGCACGCTCTGCGCGCCGGTGTCACTCAATCCACTTCCGGCGTTCCAGCTCCGGCGCAGCGCCACCAACCTCTTCGTCTGGAAGCTGCACACGGAAGGGACCATCCTGTTCGCGCCGGACGATTTTCCGATCGAGCGACCGGCACCGTTCCAGCTCACCGCGACCAGCACGTACTCGTACCTCATGACGGCGGCGTTTGTGCTGCTCGATGCTGCGGGAGCTTCCGAGCCCGCCGATGTGGTCACGCGCGGTGTCAGGAAGGCGCTGCTCCACATTGTCCAGCTGCGTCTGCTCCGTCAGGGTGAGTACGCCACAACACTCGCCCAGGCGATGGAGCGCTCGCAGGACCCCGGCATCGCGGCGCTGCTCTCGGAGTCGACGGATCCCCGCGCGTGGTTCTCCATCCGGAGCCTGCTGCTCAGCGAGATCTCGGCGGTGCATCCCGACCCGGGCTTCCTGCGGGCGATCGTCCGCAACACGCAGTACGCGTCGCTCTCACGCCTGCGCGGTGAGAATCGTGTCGCCGCGGTGGCGCGAACGAGCTCGTTCGAATATGAGCTCGGCGACGCCGCTGTGCGGTTGTTGCAGCTCGTCGATGACGACGGGACCGTCAACGCAGCGGCACTTGACAACGCCACGGGGCAGCTGCCCGCATGGCTCCACGCGCCGCATCGCGACTGGCGCGCGCTGCGCGACGCACTGCGGCGCGAGTGGGCGAGCGCGCACGCGCTGGCGGGGCTCTGAGGTGCAGGCACTGCTCGCTTACTCGGTGCGTCAACCGGGTGGGATCCGGGTGGACGTCGACAACCAGGCTGATGGCGTGCGGCGGCGAGGTGGCGAGGTGCAGATCGTACGGACGCTCGCTGAGCTTCGCGCGGGACTTCGGCGTCTGCCGCGAGCGCTGGTGCACGTCTACGGGTGCCTGCCGTCGCCGACGGCGTGGGCGATGATGGCAACGGCAAAAGCCGCCCGCCGCCCGCTGGTCTGGACGCCGACGTTCCACCCTGCGCGGCTCGCAATGTGGCGGAGCCGCGGTGCGCTGCGGCTGATGGAGAGCTTCGATCGCGCAGCGCCGCATGCAGCCCGCTTCACGGACGCCGTCGTCGCGCTCACCGATGAGGAAGCGGACTTCTTCAGGCGCATGGGTGCGCGATGCGTTCGCGTCATCCCACCTGCGGTGCGCTCGTTGACCCCTGTCCTGAGCGATGCGGAACAGCGCAATGCCCGACGCCATCTCGGTGTGGGCACCGGCCCGCTGATCATCTGCGTCGGGCGCTCCGAGGGTCGCAAGGGTCTCGACTACGCCGCCGGCATCATCACTGCGCTCCGTCACCGGTTCGAGGATGCAACGCTGCTGCTGATCGGCACGCCCGAGGATCATCAGCTGGCCACCGTCCCCGGCGTGGTCTGCAGCGGCTGGATCAGTGATGCGCTCGTCGACCTCGCCTACGGGACCGCGGACGTGACGCTCGTCCCGTCTCGCTACGAGGCGTTCTCGCGTGTGGTCATCGAGGCCTGGGCGCACAGTTGCCCGGTCGTTGTCACGGAAGGCGTTGCGCTCGCCCCATTGGTCGCGCAATCCGGCGGCGCGGTGATTCGCTACGGCGATCACCGGGGTGCCGCGGACGATATCGCGAAACTCCTCCTCGACCGGCAGGTGCGACGCCGTATTGGCGCGGCAGGGCGAGCGTTCGTCGAGGCCGGATTCCTGCTGGATCGCGCTGCGGATCAGACGGTGGCGCTGTACCGGCACCTGGTGGATGGATCGGGTGGCGAAGAGCGCAGCTGAGGTAGCGCCGGCCGCACCCTGGTTCCCGCGGCGTGTCCTCGCGATCAACTGGCACCGCGTCGTGGGCGGTCATACGCCGCCTCTCGCGCTCCTCCTCGCCGCAACGCTCTGGCTCACGCGCGGATTCCTGCTGACGTCGCAGCTGCCGGCGGGCACCGACATGCTCGGCTTCGTGTCGCGCTCGGCACAGAACGCGACAGTGAGCAACGCGCTGAGCCTCTGGACGCCGACGTCGTTGGGCTATCCGCGGACATGGAACCTCGACAACGTCATGGGCGCGTTGACGATGCTCACCGGGAACCCGGTGGTGACCGTGAAGCTGCTCGATGTCCTGGTCATCTTCGCCACGGGCGCGTCGGGGTATCTGCTCGCGTGGTCGTGGTACCGCCGGCGAACCGTAGGGCTCGTCGCGGGGCTGCTCTACATGCTGTCGCAGGCAGCCCTCTCACGCTGGGGAAGCGGTCAACTCAACGTCGCCATAGCGATCGCGCTCGCGCCGGTGCTTCTCTGGAGCTGGTCACAGTGCCTGCAGCGATTCACCGTGCGACGTGCGTTGACGCTGGCGCTGCTCGTGACCGGGATGCTGCTCATCAGGCTCGACATGCTCCTCTACGTGGCGCCGTTCATGGCGCTGTACACGTGCTTCGCAATTCCCTACGCGACACCGGCGCACCCGGTGCACAACGCGCTGAAAACAGTCGCGGTTGCGCTGCCCGCGGCGCTCGCTCTCAACGTGTACCAGATCCTTCCCGTCGCTGTGGGCGACGGACCGAAATGGCTGTCGTCCGGGCAACTCTTCGACCTGCAGCAGATCGCCACGCACACGCTCAGCGCCTATCAGTCGCTCCTCGGCTTCGGCCGCGAGATCGGATATCTCGCATTCACCGGGCAGCAGACGTGGTTCTCATTTCCGTTCCTGCCGTTGTGGGCGTATTACGCGGCGGCGAGCGTCGTGGTCGCCTGCGCGTTCGTGGCACTCGCGTGGGAGCACGGACGCCGCACGATCTTTCTCGCCGCCATGGCGATCGTCGCGGTGTTTCTCGCCAAGGGCTCGGACCCACCCTTCGGCGATCTCTACACGTGGGCGATCAACCACATCCCGATCGTCTCGGACATACGTGATCCCAATCGCTGGCTCATCTTCGAGGCGCTGGCGCTGGGAATCATGGCCGGGATCACCGTCGATCGCATCCTGTCCCGGGGGCCGTCGCTGCTTGCGCGGATCCGGGTGCCGCGCCGCGCCGGCAGCGTTGCGGTCGGGACGTTCGCACTCGCCCTGGTGGCGGCGATGCTGGTGCAGGTGGCGCCGACGCTCGCAAGCGGGCTCAAGACCTGGCAGCCGCCGGCGGACGAGGTGCAACTCCTCGAGTCGCTCCGCGCGACTGCGCCAGGTGTTGTCGCGACGATTCCGTACGACCAGTCGACGATGTTCGTCGACACTGCTGCGTACTCGGGGTACGAGCACGACCTCGGCTATGAGAGTCCGCTGTTCACCGGTGTCCCCACGCTCGGGACGGGTGACTGGGATCAGCGCACCAGTGACTACATCGCGTACACCTCGACGTTGCTCGGGGCCGGCGATCCCGCATTCGCGCGGCTCCTGGCGTCGGTGGGCGTCGGCGACCTCGTGAGCCTCAACGAGCCGATCCAGGCCGCGCAGGTGCTCGACGCCGCGCGCGGGAGCTCCTACCAGCAGGCCGAGGCGCAAGGGATGAGCGGGCTCGTGCCGCTGACCACCAACAACGGCGGGACCGTGTACTCGCTCCCGACGTCAGGTCCCACGATCACCTTCCGCCCCAACATCGCAGTCGTGCTCGGCGGTCGCGCGGAGCTTGCCGACTTCGCCGACCTGCCCGGGGTCGATGCGTCGAGCTGGGCAGCATTCGATGCGGACGACCTCCTCGCGGACGGCGGTCTGCCCCGCCTGCTCAGCGTCATCAACGAGGCATCGCTCGTTGTGGCGGGGCCGTCGCAAGCCGGCGAGCTCGCTGCGCTGGCTGCGTCACCACTGACCAAGCTCTCCGGGATCACGTCGGATCCGCAGCCGGGTCGCGAGACGCTGCTCCTGCCGTCGGATCAGAGCACGTTCCTTGGAGCGCTCGCGGATCCCAACCAGGGGATTCCGTTGCCCGCGACAACTGCGGCGACCTCCTCGTTCACTCTCTCGAGCGCGCAGACGGTGGAGGTCTGGGCGCACATCGAGTCATCGGCGGCCGCCGCGACCATCACGGTCGGCATCGATGGGCACACGGTCTACCGTCACACCCCGCTTGCGGTCGGCGCGAACACGTTCTCGTGGGTTCCGACGGCGACGGTTTCGCTGTCGGCGGGGACGCATGTCGTGAGCATCGGCGCGCAGCGATCCGAGTTCGGCGACACGTACGAGGTCGACGAGACGCGCCTGGTCAACAGTGCAGCACGCCTCGCCGATGAGGCACAGATCGACGCGGCCCTTGAATCGGATGCGGACCATGTCGCCTACGCGTTCGATCTCGACTCGCCCGGCGCGTCGGGGCAGTCGGCCGCCGCGTTCGAACCGGTCGCGACGCTTCCTGGCACGGCGCTCGCCTTCTGGGTGCCGACATCCGGGGTGACCGTCTCTCCGGACGTCACCGAGGCGGGTGCTCCGGCGGCAGACGTGGCGGTACCGGCAGGCCGCGACACCTATGCGGCCGTGCAGCACGACTTTGCGCCGGCGCAGAACTGGTCGCACCGAGCGGAAGTGTTCCTCGATTTCGACGGGACGGACAGTGGCCTGACGTACCAGGTGGTGGTGACCTTCGACAACGGAGCCGGCGCCGCGTACTACACGGTGAAAGACGACACCTCCGGTTGGCGGACGGTGGCCCTGAGCACCGACAACCCGACGGCCTCCGACAACACCAACTGGGCTGCGGTGAGCGGCATCCGCATCGCGCTGCCGTCCAAGGAATCGTCGAGTACGTTCCGCGCCGGCGTGCCCGCCCTCTCGGAAGCATTGACGTCGATCGCCGAGGCGTATGCGACGCCGTATGCAACCGCGGGCACTCCCGTCGAGTTGCTCTCCGCGACGACGGGCGGCGATTGCACCGCAGTGCCTGGAGGATCCTCGGTCGCATCCGTCTCGGCCGGTGTGATGACCGTTGACGTTCCAACCGCGGCCCTCGGTGCCGGATGTCAGGCGATCGTGCTGCCGGCTGATGGCATCCACGCGCTGCCCGTGGTGACGCCGGCGGTCACTGCGGGGTCGACGTACGAGGCAAGCTTCACGTCCAGCCACGCGGGCGTTCTGGTGTTCAACCAGGGATACGACCCCGGGTGGCTGCTCTCGACCGGCGGCCACACCGAGACTCCGATACCCGCGCAATCGGTCGTCAACGGCTACCTGCTCGCAGCCGGATCGCATTCGATCACGCTCTCCTACTCGGGAAATCGGATCGGTCGTGCAGGTCTCCTCGTGTCGGGCCTCGTGCTGCTCGGCATCGGCGTCGTCATGTGGCGGATGCGCCCGAGACTTGAGAGAGCGCCCGCAGGCGCCGCCACGTCGCTGCCGCGCTGGCTGCGCGCGCTGCTGATCACTGTCGCGGTGGTGGTGGTGCTCGCGTTGATCGCCGTCGGATTCGAGGAATCAGGATCATCACGAGTCCAGTTCGCCGTCGCGGTGCTCAGTGGCGGATCCGCGCTCTTTCTGCTCCAGGGCCGATGGTGGCTGCCGTGGGCGGCAGGGCTCGCCGTCATCGCTGCCTGTCCCGTCGTTGCGCTGCTCGGTGGGAGCGGCAACCTGGACGCTCTGGCGATCTTCGCGGTGGCACTGATCGCCATGGGGCTCATCCGTCTGGCATTCGACAGCATTCCGCACCCGCCGGAGGCGACGTCACGGGAGGCGTGATCGCTGTCGCGCGCAACCGGCGCCGCATGCTTCCTGCGCTCATCGTCTGCGGCGGTCTGACGATCGCGATCGTCGCACCGCTCCTGCACTCCGGCACCGTGCTCCTGCTCGACTACGGCACCTATCCCGCCGGACCGAATCCGCAACTCGATGCAAGCGTATGGGGCTTCCCACCCGGGCTTGTGACCCGTGCCCCGGTGGATGTGGTGCTGTCTGCGGCGTTCCGTGCGCTCGACTGGGGATCGCTGCGCCTGCTGCCGTTCGTCATCTTGGCGCCGCTTGTCTGGGTGGGGTTCCGGCGCCTTCTCGGCCCGCGCACGCTGGCCGTCGCCGCCGCGACGATCACCTTCGTCGTCAACCCATGGACCGATGACCGCATGGGCGCCGGGCAGGTCTATCTCCTTGTCGGATACGCGCTGCTCCCACTCCTGACGTCGATGCTGTTCCTGCGAACCGCACGGCCGTTCACGCATGCGGTGCTGACCGGTCTGCTGATCGCGCTGCTGATTGCGCTCGCGCCCCACTTCATTTTCATCGCCGGTCTGCTCGTCGCGGTGGCGCTCACGGTGCACCTGGCGTTGCGCGACTGGCAGCGCGCGAAGGAGATCGGTGGCGCGCTGGTCGCCGTCTGCGCGATCTCCGTGTACTGGTTGGTTCCCGCGCTGCTCTTTCACCCCGGGTCGCTGCCCGTCACCAATGCCGATCTCAGCGCATTTCAGACGAGCTCGGACGCGCGCTACGGGCTCGGGCTCAACGTCCTCGGACTGTATGGCTTCTGGCGGCCGGGCAATCCGCTGGCCAAAGGGACTCTCGGCGGCTGGCCGTTCCTCCTCATCGCGATTCTCGTGCTCGTCGGTGTTGGTAGCTGGTTCGCGTGGAGCCGTCTGCGTGCCCGATCCCTGGTCATCACGCTCGCCGTCGTCGCCGTGATCGCATATTTCCTCGCGCTGGGAAACCAGGGCCCGACCGGCGGCCTCTTCACGCTGCTGTACGACCACCTTCCGGGCTTCGCGATCATGCGCGAGCCCGAGAAATTCAGCGGACTGCTCGCCCTGGCGTACGCGACGTTCTTCGGGCTCGGCGTCACCTGTCTCGCCGGACTTTCCCAGCGAGCCTTGCAACGGCGCTTCGTGATCGGCCTCGCGATGGCCATCCCCTGTGTCTATGGGTTCACCACGTTCTGGGGATTTGGCGGATACGCCGCACCGTCTGCGTACCCCGCATCGTGGGCGCAGGCCGACAGCATCATGGGCACCGGCGATCAGGCGGTGCTTGCGCTGCCTTGGCATCTCTATCTCGACTTTCCGTGGACGCAGGGGCGCACCGTCGTCAATCCGATGGCCTCGTATTTCCGGCGCCCGGTGATCTCCGGCGACAACATCGAGGCCGGCGACATCGAGACGGAGTCGACCGACCCGCGGTCGGACTACCTCAGCTATCTCTTCGCTGTCGGCTCCGAGACGACGCATCTCGGCCGGTTGCTTGCGCCACTCGGGATCCGGTATGTGTTGCTGGCGAAGACCGACGACTGGAAGGACTACAGCTTTCTCGACACACAGTCCGACCTCCGTGTCGTCAAGGACTGGGGCGACCTCACGCTCTTCGAGAACCTGGAGCCCTCGCCGCTCGCCACCGCGCCGCCGGCGACCATCACGGTCGACACGTGGGGCGACGTTGTCGGTCTCGCGCAGGAGACCTCGCTCGCCGATTACTACGTTGTCGTGCGCAATCCGGGACCCGGACCGATCCGCGAGCCGGCGGTCGTGGCGGCTGCCTCATCAAGCGCACCGCCTGCCGTGCAGCTGAGAAGCCCGGTGCAGGTGACCGTGCGCACCACGAGCGCGTCGTCACGCCTGGTCGTCGCAGAGCCATACGATCCCGACTGGTCGGCCAACGGCCAGTCCGCATCCGAGGAACTCGGCGCCCTCACCGGGTTCACCGACCTCCCGGCGGGAACGGTGACGGTGACGTACGGACGCTGGGCCGCGGTCCGCGACTCCGACATCGTGAGCGGCGGTGTGCTCCTGACTCTGATTGCACTCATGGCACGTCGGCGGCGAGCCGAGCCCTCGTCATCGATCGACGCGTGCAACACGCCGGCGGAACCAACGCTCGAACCGGCTGCCTTGCATCGCTGACATCGCCGTCAGTGCGACCTACGGTAGCGAGCTCAGCAGCTGATCCCGATCGGTATTGAACGTGGCCAGGTCCGAGCCGCAGGTCGAGACGCCAGCCCCACCGAGGCACGTGGCGAGTGTCAGACCATCCGCACGCAACGCCGCCTCACGCTGGCTCACCGACGACGGCCACGTATAGCCGTCCAGCGTGTAGCTGAAACCCTCGTAGCACACGGCATTCGCCTGGCTGAGGGCCGTCGTCGAGCCCGCAAGACACGTCTGCAGAGTGCCGAGTTCCTGGCGCAGCGCATCCCCGAGGCCCGGTGTGGGGCTGGCTGCAGCCGGTCCCGGGATCGGCGACGAGCAACCGACCATCACGACACTGCCCGCGATCAGGACGCACGCGCTCCGCAGTGTGCGCAGCACCTTGCTTTCTTTCGTCCATCGAAGCTATCAGAGGTGGTTCGTGCGCTCTCTGGTCATCGCGGCCCCGTCACGCGGCTGTAACACGGATGCGCGACCACGAGAAAGGGGCGCCGGTTTCCCGGCGCCCCTTGTTCGTTTACTGGAGACGTGAGATTGCGCTCTCCCGTCCTATGACGCGGCCAGGTCCTTGATGAAGTCGCGTCCGATCGAGCCGAGCCCGGTCATGCTGTCGTAGCCCTTGGCCGTGCTGAGGGTATTGGGCCGGCTGGCGCAATTGCCGGTCGCGTCGCAGTACGTGATCGTTCCCTCGTAGGTGAGCTCGCGGAATGAGATCAGGAATCCCGTCGCTCCCGGGCCGAGGTAGGTGTAGGCGTGGTCAGTTCGCAACTCCGCCTGCTTGCCGCCCGGCAAGACGTCGTCGATCGCGCCGTGCTGAGCGTCGAGCGCATACACCGCGGGGTTGATGAACCCGACGTCCGCACCGGCGACCCCGTCGACATCGGCGATCACACCGGCCATCAACGGTGACGCGAGGCTGGTCCCACCGTAGCGGGGCTCACCGTACCCCGTCGTGCCGTTCATGAACTCCTCATGCAGACCGATGAGGTAGCCGGTCGAGGGATCCGCGTCCATCGAGATGTCCGGGACGACTCGCGTGGGGGTCGGGCCGATGATGTACTCGTTGCGCAGCGCGAGCGAGGATGGCACCACCGGCACCTGGTAGCTCGGCTCGACGTAGTTGTAGCTGGTGAACCCGCCGCTACCGCCGTCAAAGCTCACCGGGAGCCAGGTGTTCAGCTCCGATGACGAGCAGACGCCTGCAGCGACGAAGTTGGCCGTGCACTCGAACGACCGGCCGGTGGCCCAACCGAGCACGCCGGTCTGCTGGCCGTTCGCCCCGATCTGGAGGGAGGTGCCGCCCATGGCGGTGAGGTATGGGCTCGATGCCGGGTAGTCGGCGGCAGAGACGCCGAGGAGATTGAAGTTGTCACCGTCGTCGCCGGTGGAAAACAACACGGTCATCCCGGTCGAGTCGGCGAGCATGAACAGGTCGTCGTACGCCGTCCTGGTCGCAATGTCATCGAGGAGGTCGCCGCCGGTGTCGCCCCACGAGTTGGTGACCACATCGGCCAGCCGGTTGTCGATGACGTTCTGCTCAGCGTTGAACAGGCCATTGACGCAGTCCTGGGCTCCGACGTAGAGGATGTGGGCGTCGCGCGCCACGGCGTGGACGGCCTCGACGTCGAGCGCCTGCTCCACCAGCCAGCTGGAAGCTGAGCATAGGGACTCATCGTCAAACGGAAATGCGTCGCGCTGGCTGAAGTGCGCGGTGGAGAAAGGGTTGGTCGGATCGTTTGTCTTGAAGTACTCGGTCGCATCCTTGGCGATGGTTGCCGAACCGTAGGCGTCGATGATCGCGACAGTGACGCCCTTCCCAGTCGCCGATCCAATGTTGTAGGCGGAGCGGAGCTGGCTGGGGACGTAGCCGCACACCTCATCGGGCACCGTGCTGGGGTAGCCATGCCCGAACGACGGCGTGACGGTCGCGGTCTTGGCCCCGTAATAGCTGCCGCACGGCGGAGCCGTCACGAACGCGGACGGAGCCGACGGGAACCGGCTGGTCGCGGGCGCGCTCGACTGCGTTGCGGCGGCACCCGCCCCGGAGACGGCAGCGGTCGCGACGTTCTGGTTGATCCCCAGGGCACCGACGACGATGCCGCTGATCGACGCTGGAACCGACATCTCACTGGTGGCAAGTCGCACCGATTGGCCGTTCACCTTGTAGTACGCGAGGCCGGCGCCGAACGCGGTCTCCACCTGGGCAGCCGTGCCCGAAGCCGAGACCGTGACACGGTCCTTGGACACGCCGCTGACCCTGAAGCCCGCTTGACGCAGCCAGGTCTCAGCGGATGCGACCGACGCCTGCGTCGGCGCGTAGCGCTCGATCCACTGCGCGTCGGTCAGGTAGTGGCGGTACGAAGCGGAACCGGGATCGGAAACGGCCTTGACGTTGGCCTGCGCTCCAGCGGCGTCTCGCAGGTTGAGCACGAGGTCGAAGCTGACCTGGCTCGCCGAGGCCACGCGGCCCAGCGGCTTGGACCGCTCGACCGACGGAGTCAACGACCCCGACAGCATCGAGCGAGCGGACGACGATGCCGCGGCAGGAACGCCGGTGGTGGCCACAGTCGCGGCGGACACCGCGAGACCCACCGACGCCAGCGCGGCCCACGAACGTACTGGCCTCATGAAACTCCTCCTGGACGGCGCGAATCAGCGCCACTACCAACCGCTTCGACTTTTCGACTCATGGATGCCCCCCTAGCTCCGAAGTTCGGACTCAGGTTGAGTATTGTGGCGCGGCTGGACCGAGGGGTGCAACCGAATCGTTCGATTCACGCGTTCCGAACTCAAAGTCACACCGACTGGGGTGTGGCCCGCGAGGTGTTCGCGACCTCTTCGGGCCGGTGCCGGCTGACTCCAGGCGTCAGGCCTCGACGAGAATCACCAGGGATTCCGGGACGACGCCGTCGTATGTCATGGCGTCCCGCATCGCGTCGGTCTCCATCGCGGCCATGACCTTGTCCATGTCCGCAACATCCATGACGATCGCGATGCGATTCGGATTCTGCGGATCAAGGAACGTGCGGATGTTGCTGACGCCGAGCGGGCCGAAGACCTCCTCACGTTTCGTCGAGGCGAACCAGTGCTTCTGATCCTTCACATCGTGATGGGCGACGACGGTCGGCATGATGTGTCCTCCTACCTTTGCGCCCGCCGAGAGGCGGGACCGGGCGGAATGGCACCTCTAATCCCCGGCCTGGCGGGAAGGGGGGGATTCGAACCCCCGGAGGGACTTAACATCCCTCACCCGCTTAGCAGGCGGGCGCTTTCGGCCGCTCAGCCACCTCCCCAGGCCGGGGCCAGTATATGTCGTGTCCCGCTCGCTACCAACCCAGATCCGGCGCCTCGTACAGTAGTCACGTGGTCCATGCACGGAGGGGGACTGCTGCGATCGTGGCCCTTGGGATGGGCGCCGTGGCGGTGGCAACGGCCCCGGTCACGGCCGAGGCCGAGACCGCGATGTTCCGCCTTCCGGTGGGCACGCAGCGGATGCAGATGCCGCTCGACTGTGAGGCCACGTCGCTGACCATCGCGCTCCAGTCGGTTGGCGTGCACACCAGCCAGCAGTACGTGCAGGATCACTTCCCCACCGACACCCGCGCCCCCGTGCTCGGCGCCAACGGTCTGCCCGCAGCGTGGGGCGACCCGTACAGCGTCTTTGTCGGCCACGTCATGGGCTCAGAGCCCGCCAGCAATCCGCACTGGGCCGAATACGCCGGATGGGGCGCGTACGCACCGGTGGTCGCGCGGGAGGCCGAAGCGCTGGGCGTGCCCGTGGCACCGCAGCTCACCGGTTGGAATCCGCAGGCACTGTATGCCGCCGTCGAGGCCGGGCACCCGGTCCTGGTCTGGACGACGGTCGACTACACGTCAGAGACGCCACGGACCTGGACGGCATGGGACGGCCGGATCGTCCCGTGGACCGAAGCCGGCCACGTCGTGGTGCTGATGGGCGTGGATCCCACTGCCGGGACCCTCGAGTTCAGCGATCCGCTGACCGGCTCGTACAACGGCACGACCATGGCGCAGTTCGCTCGAACCTTCACCATCTACGGCGGCATGGCCATCGTCATCGACCGCACCGCCGTGGCGGCACCGCCCCCCGCCCCGGTGCATCACGCCGTCGTGCCAACGTCCGCCGCAGTGCCCGTGGTCACCGTTCTGCCGGCGGCCGACGCTGTTGCCTGGGTGCCGACCCACCACGTCCGGACGTCGAGCGCCCTCGGTTCGGAGGACAGTGCAGGTGACGCCGTGGCGAGCCTCGGGCTCGTGGCCGGTGCGACCGGCACGGCGTCGCAAGGCCCCGATGGAGCAACGCTGCTGCTGGTCGCGGGAGCACTCACGGTGGTCGCCGTCGGCCTCCTGGCGGCGATCCTCGAGCGACGGCGAAGGCGTCAATGCGCTGGGTGACCTTCATCACGCCGGGCCACGCGGCTGAGCGTGCGGGCCTGCTGGTCGACGGACGCATCCACGCCTGCGCTCCCGGGACGACACTGCTCGGTCTGCTCGGTGACGATGGCACACGTCTCGCGGCAGAGGGCGAAGCGGTCCGCAGGAACCCCGGTGATGTGTTGGAACTCAGTGCGGTGCGGTTGCGCGCACCGATTCCGCGTCCGCCGACGGTGCGCGATTTCTATGCGTTCGAGCAGCACGTGCGCACCGCGCGCCAGAAGCGCGGTCTCGAGATGGACCCCGACTGGTACGAGTTGCCGGTTTTCTACTTCAGCAATCCGTACGCTGTGTGCGGCCCCGATGATGACGTCGCTATGCCACCCGGCTGCGCAGAACTCGACTACGAGCTCGAGGTTGCGGCGGTGGTCGGTGTGAGCGGCGCCGACCTCGATCCCGACGAGGCGCAACGCTCCATCGCCGGGTACTGCGTGATGAACGACTGGAGTGCTCGTGACATCCAGCGCCGCGAGATGAAGCTGAGCATGGGGCCGGTGAAAGGCAAGGACTTTGCGACGTCACTCGGCCCTGTCTTCGTGACACCGGATGAGCTCGAGGACACTCGACGCGACCGGAGTTACAACCTCGCGATGACCGCAACCGTCAACGGCGTCGAGTACTCACGCGCATCGCTCGCCGATATCTACTGGAGCTTCGGCGAGATGCTCGCGTATGCGTCTCGCGGCACTCGGGTGGAAACGGGCGACGTGATCGGTTCCGGCACCTGCGGCACCGGCTGCATTCTCGAGCGGTCGCTGGTGCATGGTGTCGATCGCTACCCCTGGTTGCAAGCGGGCGACGTTGTCGAGTTGAGCGTCGAGCGATTGGGAACCCTGCGCAACACCGTGACTGCCGGCGAGGCGTTGCGGCCGCTGCGATGAACACAAGGGACGCCTATCTCGCGCGTCTCGACTCCGTCGAGGCCAGGCTCTCAGCGGCTGCGTTCACGGAGCCGCTGCTCGGCGAAGTCACCCGTGCTGATCCCGTGAGTGGTGAGCGATGGGACCGCGGCCAGGTCTGGGCGCATGTTTCCGAGTTCATCCCCTACTGGATCGTGCAGGTGGGACCGGTGCTGCGGGGTCAAGCGTCGGGCGAGCCGGTGCGATTCGGGCGGACGAAGGCCGACCCTGAACGCATCGGGGCAATCGAGCGCAACAGAGGCACATCGGTGGACCTGCTCTGGGCGGATGCGAGCGCCGATATTGCCCAGCTGCGCGGCTTACTCGCGGGCGTGGAGCCTGACCAGTGGCGTATCCGTGGACTGCACCCGACCCTTGGCGCGATGACCATTGATCAGATTGTCGAGATGTTCCTCGTCGGCCACCTCGAGGAGCACGCCGACCAACTCGCAGGGATGGGCACAGACGCCGGCTAGTGGTGCTTCTTGTGCCGATGAGGCCGTAGCGGTGGGTCTGCGGGCGCTCCCTGTTCGGTCGAGAGGGACGGCGCATCGACAAAGCCCGCGGCCTCCATCGCGCCAGGCTCGTCCATCCAGCTGCGAGCCGTGGCCTGGCGTGGAAGGATCCGCGTCAGCTCGCGGTCGGCGTTGCGACGGAACTCCTCTGCGTCGCTGACGATGAAGGTCGGCAGATACGGCGCCTCGTCCGCCCCGGGGCCAGTCGGCCCCACGCCCTCCGGATACGGCCGGTTGGTCCCGATTGCGGGATCCGCGTTCTGCTCGCCCTTCAAGCCGTACCAGAAGACCAGCACCAGGAACACCAGGATGCAACCGACGAAGACGATCAGGGCGACCATATCGGCCATGGTCACCTTCCCGGGGCCGTTCGTCAATCAGACGGACTCGTTCCGGCTGTCAAGCTACAACCCGAATGTCACGGAAACAGGGAATGCGCCGTGGGTGCCATGACCGCGCCCATCTCTGCCAATCAGGGCGCCCCGTTTCTAAGGTAAAACCGCACGCGATCCAGTACGCTCTTTGGGCAGCCTGGGCCGTGGGTGACCAGGAGCAGGCAGGGAGTAGGGAGACATGAGACTGAAGGCACTTTTCACCACAGCAGTGGTGGGAGCCGCCATGGCAGGGTCGGCCTTGGCTCCGGAGGTTGCCTCGGCGGCCCACGCAGCACCGAACTCCGCTATCAAGTGGGTCTGTCACTACGAAGGCGGTGGTCCCGGAAACGAGGGAGCAGATATATCCATCCGAGCTCCAGGAATCGGTAAGACCTTCACCTTGAGTACGGGATTTGGTCAACTCAATCAACCCGAGTACGGGGGCGAAACGACGGGACTGGAGACCTCGACGACGACGCTGACCCTCGTCAAGGTCCACTTGAGCCCTGGCTGGACGGACGTGATCAATCAGGCAGGACCACCAAAGGTGGTAGTCCAGTACACGAACACCGGGGGCGGCGGTCCGCTTCCACCGAATACGTACCGGATCCGCAGCTTCTTTTCGATTGAGCAATGGCCTGTGGCGTCTGGCACCTACTGGGTAGTCGAGAACGACTCGATCTGCGCTCCAGCAACCTGACCCAGGAGATCGCTCTCAGGATCGATCGTGTCTCCGGTAGTGGCGGTCGGCTGAGTTACTGATCTCAGCCCCTATCGCCGCCGCGATGGCGCCCAAGGCGCATCTCACCATCGTCAGCGACAACGCGCCCGACAGCGAGCGCGGCTTCATCGGCGCGGCAGCAACGGCTGCGAGCGACGCCATCCGCCACCGGGCGGCGGTGTCGATCTCGTGGGGCGCGCCTGAGGACCCGCGGGCGCCCGCACGCTGGCTACATCAAACGGGGTGCCGATACACTGGCGTCAGCCCACGCGGAGGGATGCCGGAGCGGTTGATCGGAGCGGTCTTGAAAACCGCAGTGGTGTCAGAGCCACCGGGGGTTCGAATCCCTCTCCCTCCGCCAAAAAACCCTTAGCGAATAAGGGTTTTGGCCTTTGGCCAGCGGTACCGACGGTCTGCTTCCTCAGCCTAAGCTGCCACCCGTACCCCAGTTGTACCCCAGTTTTCGGTATGATCCGGGCCATGGCTGGCACGCGACGCGGCAACCTTGAAGGGAGCATCCGCCAGCGGTCCACCGGCCTCTGGGAGGCCCGCGTGGCGGTCGGAACAAGTCCGGACGGGACCGACCGTCGCCGGTCCTTCTACGGCCGCACGCGCAAGGAGGTCCTTGAAAAGCTTCAGGACAGCCTGACCGCAGAACGCCGCGGCATCCCGACCCCAAGCGGGTCCAAGACCGTGGCTGCCTTCCTTGGCGAGTGGCTGCAGGAGGTCGAGCGGTCGCTCGCCCCCAAGACCTTTCGCCGCTACCGGGAGCTGATCGAGCACCACATCGTGCCGGAGGTCGGACGCATCAAGCTCGGCAAGCTGACCCCGCACGACGTGACGATGATGATGCGGCGCAAGCAAGACATGGGCCTGGCCCCTCGCACCATCCATCACATGCGCGCTGTTTTGCGGCGCGCTCTCAACGTGGGCATACGACGTGGCGAGCTGCACCGCAACGCTGCCAGTCTGGCCGAGCCGGTGAAGGTCGCGGACCTCGACGTCGCGCTCATGCCCCCAGGTGAGGCCCAGGACATTCTCGCCGCGTTCCGCGATCATCCCCTCGAACCAATCGTCGCCCTCGCTCTCTGGACCGGGTTGCGGCAGGGCGAGATCCTCGGATTGCGATGGCACGACATCGACATGGAACGGCGGACGATCACCGTCGCCGGTTCGCTCCAGCGTCTCGGTGGCGAGTGGCGGTTGCTGCCACCGAAGACACGACGCTCGGCGCGAACAATCGCGATGCCAGCCCCGCTCGCTCCCGTGCTCACTGCCCATCGCGATCGACAGAACCAGCAGAGACGCCGCCTCGGACTGGCGTGGCATGAGGAGATCCCCGATTTGGTGTTTACGACTGCGATTGGGACGCCATTGACCGGCACGACCGTCACCAATCGGTTCCAGTGGACGCTGAAATCCAAGGATCTCCCCGTCCGTCGCTTTCACGACCTGCGCCACGGCTGCGCGACGCTGCTGCTCGCCAGTGGCGTGGATCTCAAGACGGTGTCCGCAATCCTCGGACACAGCACGATCGCGATCACGGCCAACACGTATGCCGGTGTCCTCCACTCGCTCCATGCGGACGCGGCTGACCGCATCACGCGCCTGCTTGCGCCGGCGACGGTGTGACCGATGCGGAGATCGACCGCCGCACCGACGACCTAGCGCGACTCGAAACCGTTGCCCGAGGATGCCTGGTCGACGGACGTGCAGTGCTCCTCGATCCAGCGGTGGAGGCCGTCTCGAGGCACTCTCACGGCGCGCCCCACCCTGATTACCGGGATCTCCCCTGAGCGGAGCAATGCGTAGGTCCGGGTGCGGCCGAGCCGAAGTGCGACCGCCACGTCGCGCACCGTCAGGAGCATCGAGATCGATGCTGGCACATACGTTCCGTTGGCCTGCGTGTGGGCGCCGAGTTCAGTCGCGGGCGCGGCCAGGGGCAATGGGGTAGCGGAGGTGGCGTAAGACCGGGTGCGCCCATTCCGGCGACCTTCCGAAGTCGCCGAAACGGGTGTGGCATCCACGTGGAAACTGAGCTGCTGCGACATGATCACCGACTCCATCGGGCGACACCCCGCGTCATTGCAACGCGAGGAGCCGTCCGGTGCGCGCGGCGCCCAGTTGTTGGACCTTCCTGCACCGGCCTCGAGGCACGCGACCAGATCTGCAGCATATTCTGAGCATGCCAGGTTTTCGCTCACAGACTGCTTACATTTTTCGCGATCCGAATGTTGCCTCCGATTCCGACGCCATTGGATCCGCCCTGTGCGTCGACCATGCCGTCATGCGTCCGTGCTGCCGAGGTGTCTGCGCTCTCACTCACGTCGCGAGGGTTGCGAGTCTCGCGTCTTTCGCAGGTTTCACGCTTGACGCGGACTTCGCGAATCAGACGCGTCGCGCGCACGCCGCTTGGCTCGCGACGTTCGCGCGTCACGCTGATCAAGTGGATTGCGCGCGTCTCGCTCACCACGCAAAAGGCGCGTGTTCAGCGAAGTTCGCGTCATCCGCGAACCCCACGACGGGGAGGGCAGCTGCGACTGGAGGGCTGCCGCGCGCGGATCGCCCGCGGGGTCGGGCGCTTCAGTAGCGCCGCGGTGCTCCTCGCCATCACCTCTCAGTCCTCCACCGACCGGCCATCTCCTCTCACCTCCGACAACGGCCCGTGCATCATGTCCTCTTGTCACCGCTTTCACCGCCTCGCGCACACGCATCGACGACCCTGACACGCACACAGTTGCATCGCTGATTTCGCTCAGATCAAACGTCCCGAGAATGTAAGCGCTGCGTAGGCGTTTTCTGACTACGCTGAAGCCTGTGCAGGACGGGCTTCCGCGATGATCTCGATCGGCAAGCTCACCAGTGTCGAGCAGGCGGTGCGGTATCTGCGCGAGGCGGTCGCGCAGCAGCAGCTCGAGTACTACACCGCTCGCGGCGAGTCGCCGGGACGATGGACCGGACCCGGCGCGGAAGTGTTGGGTCTACGCGGCGAGGTGACTGACACCGACTTTGCCGCAGTGCTCGCCGGCACACATCCGCGGACGGGTGAGGACCTCGGCAAACAATGGCGGAGGCAGAGTGTCGTCGCCTTCGACGTGACCGTGTCCGCGCCCAAGGACGTGAGCATCCTCTACGCACTCGGTGACGAGCGCGCCAGGTCGACCATTCTTCGCATCCACGGCGAGGGAGTGCAGGCCGCCGCCGAGTATCTCCAGGCAAACGGCGGGTGGGCGCGCCAGTACAACCCGGACATCAAGACCACCGAGGCGGTGCGAGCCAAGCTCGCCATGCCCGAGTTCGTGCATCGCACCGCCCGGCCCGTGACCGATCCGACCACCGGCATCGTCACCGTCGATCCCCAGCTGCACACGCACATCACCATCCCCACCTGGGTGCAGCGTCCCGACGGAAGCTGGAGCCAGCTGCACAGCGAACCCCTGTACCAGCACGCCGCCGCTGCCGGCGCCATCGCCCAGGCGGAGTGGCGCGACCGGTTGGTCCGCGAGCTCGGCATCTCCACTATGGTCGACGGCAAGGGCTGCTTCTCGATCGTCGGCATCAGCGACGTCCAGCGACGTGAGTTCTCGCGCAGGTCGATCCAGATCGACGCCGCAGCGGCCGCATATGACGTGACCACACGCAGCGGGCGTGAGGTGGCTACGCTCGATACCCGCGAGGGCAAGCACGAGGTCGCGGCCACCGAGGACCTCTTCGCCCGATGGCACGAGCGTGCCGCGAGCGTCGGGCTCGACGGGGAGACGGTGCATGCGGTGTTCCATCGTGAGCCGGGGGCGCTCGATCCGCGCCGCCTCGACGTGCGGCGCTCGGCGGACATCCTCGGCGTGCACGGGCTCACCGCCCGGCAGGCGACATTCACCCGCCGCGAGCTCGTCCGCGCGGTGGCCTCGCACGCGCCCCTGGGCATGAGCCGCGGACAGCTGGAGGCAACGGTCGACTGGGTCCTCGCAGATCGTGACGTGGTGCACCCTCTGCCACCTCGGCTCCGCGAGGGGGAGACCGAGCCCGAGGCGATGGCGCGATGGACCGAGACGGGCCATGACCTCCGCTACACCACGCCGGAGATGCTCGCCCTGGAACGGGGCATGGTGGCCACGGCCCAGGAGCGTGCCGGCGCGGGCGTCGGGATGGCCCGCGCCGACACAGTCGCGGCGGCGATGGCTACGCGTCGGACGCTTACCCGCGATCAGCGAACGATGATCGAGGAGGTCTGCCTCAGCCCCGCGGGCGTGGTGGTCATCGAGGGTGACGCCGGAGTGGGCAAGACCTACGCACTGGAGGTCTGCCGCGAAGCCTTCGATGCCTCCGGCGTCGAGGTGGTCGGCTGTGCCCTGGCCGGACGTGCCGCCGAGCTCCTCGAGGAAGGATCGGACATCGCCTCGACGACGGTGGCGGCGACACTCCATCAGCTCCATGTCGAGCGCCTTCCATACGGTGGCGTGATCGTCGTCGACGAGGCGGGCATGCTCGGCGACCGCCAGCTCGCCGAGCTGGTGTCCCTGGCGGCTCGGGACGAGGCCAAGTTAGTCGTGGTCGGCGATCCCTTCCAGCTCCAGCCCATCGAGGCCGGCGCACCGATGCGCACGCTGAGCGACCACATCGGCAGGGTGGAGCTGCACGAGAACATCCGCCAGCACTACGACTGGGAGCGGGCGTCCCTGCAGCTTCTTCGCGACGGTCAGGCGCGGGAGGCGTACCGCGAGTACGAGCGCTACCACCGCATCCACGACGCCGACTCGGTGGCCGAGCGCCGGGTCCAGGTGATCGAGGACCACGCCCGGCTCGAGGCCGGCGGACTCAACACGGTCATCCTCGCCCGGCGTCGTGACGAGGTGGCCGCGCTCAACGAGCTGGCCCATGCCCGGTCGGTGGCCGAGGGGAGAGTCCACGGCCCGGCGCTCGCCGTGGGTGACAAGGAGTATCAGGTGGGGGACCGGGTCATCTGCCTCGCCAACGAGCGCAGCGGCGCGGTCAGCAACGGCACCCGCGGCGTGGTCACCGCAGTCGACGTCGACCGCCAGACGCTCACCCTGGAGCGATCTGACAAGCGCCAGCTCACCCTCGACACCACCCACTACGACGCCATCGACCGGGGCTACGCGCTGACCGTGCACAAGGCGCAGGGCATGACCGCCGATATCGCCCTGGTGGTGGGATCCGAGGGCGCTACCCGGGAATGGGCGTACACCGCGATGTCGCGCGCCACCCTGGCCACCCACTACTACGAGGTGTCCACCCGGCCCGAACGGGACACGCTCGGCGTGGAGCACTGGACGGAGCCGAGCCGATCAGCCGAGGAGCGCACCGTGCAGGCATGGACCCGCAGCGAGTTGAAGGAGTCGGCGCTCGATTACCCGGAGCGCTACGAGACGACCGAGCGGATCACCGTCGAGGACGACGTCCGGGACCTGGCCACGGATCGACAGCGTGCCCTGGTCGGGATGCTCGGGGGATCCGAGCTGGCTCAGGAGACGACCCGGTTGGAGGCCGGGGAGGAGATTGACCGCCTGGTGGCTCAGCGCGTCTACGACCAGGCGGAGGGCTGGTTGCGCGAGATGGGCATGTCCGAGGACGACGCGCACGACCTGGTGGCCCGCTGGGTCGACCGCATCGACGCGGAGGATGCCAACGGCGGGCCGCGCGACCACCTCGAGGGTAGGGCCGTCGCCGGTTGGCTCACCCCCGAGATCGATACGCAGTTGGAAGCCGCGCAACTGAAGTTCGAGCGCGAGCAGGGGATGTCGCCCGAGATCTCGCCGTGGTAGGAAACCAGATCCGTCGGATCGGACCCGGACTTCAACGTCGCGTCCGTCCGAGTTCGTTGCTGACAGGGCCGCCTCGTCAGAAGCGCACTGGCCGGCAGAAAGCGGACCTCCCGGCGAAGCGCGCACTGGTGCCGAGGTCTTCCTCGATGCGCATGAGCTGGTTGTACTTCTCCACTCGCTCTCCACGGCAGGGCGCTCCGGTTTTGAGGTGACCTGTGTCCAGAGCCACGGTCATGTCGGCGATGAAGCTATCCACCGTCTCCCCGGAGCGGTGGGAGACGAATGCGCCCCAGCCGTGGAACTGGGCAAGCCGCGTTGCCGCGATCGTCTCGGTCAAGCTGCCGATCTGATTGAGCTTGATCAGGGCCGCGTTGGCGATGTCCTCCTCGATTGCACGGGAGATGATGGCTGGGTTGGTGCAGAAGATATCGTCGCCAACCAATTCGACGGTGCTGCCGAGCCTGCGGTTGAGGATTTTCCAGCTCTCCCAGTCGCTCTCTGCCAGCCCGTCTTCTAGGAGGCAGATCGGGTAGTCCGCCACCATCGCCTCGTAGTACGCGACCATCTCCTCGCTGCTGAGCTGACGGCCCTCGCTCCGCAAGTCATACCGCCCGTCGTGGAAGAACTCACTCGGCGCCGCGTCGATTGCGATCCCCACGTCAACCCCGGGGCGCAGTCCCGCCTTCTCGATTCCGGCGACGATCAGGTCCAGCGGCTCGCGATTGGAGTTGACGTGGGGCGCGAAGCCACCCTCGTCGCCCACACCCACCGAAAGGCCTTTATCAAGCAGGATGGTTTGCAACGCACGATAGATCTCGCTGCACCAACGGACTGCCTCATGGAAGCTTGCGGCGCCATAAGGAGCGATCATGTACTCCTGCAGGTCCGCCCCCTGGCCGTGAGCGTGGACACCGCCGTTGAGAATGTTCATCAGCGGCACCGGCAGGCGGGTCGCCCCCGGGCCACCAAGGTACTGGTACAGCGGCCGGCCACCAGCCTCGGCGGCGGCACGGGCGCAGGCCATCGAGACACCGAGGATGGCGTTTGCCCCGAGGCGGCCCTTGTTCTCGGTTCCGTCCAGCGCAATCATCCTGGCATCGAGCTCGGCTTGGGCGCCGGCGTCCATGCCGATCAGATTCGGGGCAATGGTCTCCTCGATCCCGGCCACGGCGCGCAGGACCCCTTTGCCGCCGAAGCGATGCGCGTCGCCATCGCGCAACTCCACCGCCTCACGACTGCCGGTTGAAGCCCCAGACGGGACACCGGCTCGAGCCGTGACTCCGCATGCGAGACGCACCTCCACTTCGACCGTGGGGTTGCCACGGGAATCAAGAATCTCGCGCCCGTGGATTCGAGTGATGGTGGTCTCCACTTCGCTCCTTGCGCACCATGAGGGAGGTGCGGTGGTATCGGTACGAGTCCGTATGGTGCGGAACGACGATCCCGCACACATCCGATGCGCGCATCCTACGCCGCCGCGGCGATGGAGCCGTCATGGGTTCGCCTCGTCGACTGACAGGGTGGGCTAAGGTTCGGGTTCTCGTGGTGCGCCAGCAGCACCGGCAGCCATACGCGTGTCGGGAAACGGTGATCCTGCGGATTCACGCAGCATGCATGCTAAAATTGCGTTGGCGATGGAGCTCGCCTAGTTCGCCACATTGGCTAATGGCTCCTGCTGATCCCGTCAGTAGGAGTCGAACATGAACGCTCCGGCCTAGCGCGCGGCTGCTGCCGCATTCTGCGATTGAGTCGGCAACGACTCCTCGATGCCGATCGCTAATTCGACACTTGTGCGACCGCGCATCAGTTCAGACATACCCGTATGGAGATTGACATGGAAACAAGAAACGAAGATCTACGAAGCCGGAGTTCGTCGGCGGTTGCTTCACGCAGTCCAGAGGACACCACCACCGCAGAACCCGTGACGGCGGTGACCGCTTGGGACATCCGCCCGGCGGATGCTGGGTCTACGGTTGCTCCGGACCATCGGCGTGGAGTTGACGGCGCAGCCGGGGACGGCCCCGGCTACGTGCACGAGGGAAGCTTTGCTGCCGGGCAAGAGACCTACCCCCATCAGCCCGAGCTGCTCGCGCATAGGGGCACGTTCGCGGAAGGCCGGCAGGCGGAGAAGCCCGCATGCGAGGGTGGGTTCGCAGACGGCCAGCGCGCCGTCGCACGCCATCCCGAGACCGCATATCGGGGCGACTTCGCAGCTGGCCAACGAAGGAACGTGCGCGCGAGCGCGTGATTCGCGGGCGTCGGCAGTAGCGCGCGATTGGGCTCGCGGTGCGGGCACAGTCTCGGGCTGTTGCGCACATACGTTGGCACTCGCGCCGGTCGGCGGCGACCGCACAGAGCGGTCGCCGCGCAGAGCGGTCGCCGCGCGGCCACGCCATGGCAAGGTCGAGTAAGAGGAAAGAGGACGTTTGCGCGTACGACGTTGCGCGAGGCTTTCTTGGGCCCGGTGACCGAAACGCCGGACGCGGTGGTCCGTGATAAAGTCTCGGCTGGCGATGGGGCTCGCCGCGGCACCGTCGGTGCCGGAAGCGCGCTGAGCTAATGGCCCCTGACCACCATTCGCGTGGAGGTTAGGGTGCCACCCACCATCGCTGCAGGACGGCGCGTCGGATGCTAGCGGCCGCTATTGGCCAGTGCGTCGCAGTGGCTACTGTCCTGCTGCTCGCCCCACTCCTCAAGGGCATCATCGACAACCTCAAGGCGAAGGTTCAGTCGCGGCGGGGGCCATCCCCGCTCCAGCCGTACTTCGACCTGCGCAAGCTCTTTCGCAAGGAGCGTTCGGCGAGCGGCGACGCGTCGTGGGTCTTTCGCATCGCGCCCTACGTGGCGTTCGCGGCACCGATCGCGTTCGCGATGTTGATTCCGGTGCTCACGGCAGCGCCTCTCAGCTGGGCGTTCATGGCCGACATGGTCGGCAGTGGGTTCGTGATCGGCATCGGCGGATACTTCACCAACCTCGCCGCGATGGACAGCGCCAGCCCATATGGTGGACTCGGTGCGAGTCGCTCCAGGCTCGTGTCGTCCCTCGCCGAACCCACGCTCATCCTCATCTTCTTCGCGATCGGGTTCATCTCGGGTGGGACTGTGCCATTCGTCGCCAACAACATCCTGTACACCACATCAGCGCTGATCTCCCCAAGCCACGCGTTGATCGCGGTCGCGTTCTTCATGGTTGTGCTGGCAGAGGCGGGGCGCCTCCCCATCGACAATCCGACCACGTCGCAGGAGTTGTCGATGATCGAGGGCTCGCGGCTGTTTGAATACTCGGGTCCCGATCAGGCGTTGATGGAGTGGGGAGGGTGGATGAAACTCTTCGTGCTGCTGATCGTCTGGCTCAATGTCCTGATCGCTCCGGACGGCCTGGCCACACAGTTGACCGTCTCCGCATTCGCGATAGCGATCGCGAGTCTCGCGGTCAAGATGCTCTGCGCCGCGCTGCTCATTGTCGGCGTTGAGTCGGCGCTCGCCAAGATCCGCATCCTGCGAGTGCCGGAGTATCTGGGCGGCACATTCGTGCTCTCGTTTCTCGCCGTCGTGCTCTACAGCCTGGGACGCTGATGGCACTCGCAGAGGCCGTGCTCGCCACGCTCATCCTGATCGCCACGTTTGGCCTCCTGATTGCGCGCCAGGTCCGTGGCGCAATCAACTGTTACGCCGCTCAGTCGATCCTCCTCGGCGGACTCGCGATCGCGATGTTCGCCGGCTCACGTCTGCCGCACCTTCTGGCGCTGGGTCTTCTGACGATCGGGATCAAGGGCATTGCCATACCGGCGGTCGTGCGGTTCCAGGTTCGGGGATCGACATACCAGCGTCGTGAGATTGCGTACTACGTCGGCTTCCCGACCGCATTGCTGCTCGGTGCCGGCCTGTCCTTGGTGGGTCTCGTCGCCGCGTCGCGCCTCCCGTTCCACCCCTACCTGCTGTCAGAGCCCGTGCTCGGGCTCGCCATCGCCGTGATCCTCCTGGGGCTGTTCACAACGATGGCCCGGAGGGACGCGGTGTTGCAACTCGCAGGTCTCCTCGCAGCGGAGAACGGTGTGCTGCTGGTCGGCTTGGTCGTCAGCCCCGAGTTGGGGCTGCTCATCGAGTTCGCGCTGGTGCTCGATGTCGTCATCGGCGTGGCCGTGATGGGCTTTCTCATCGCGCGCATGCACGAGACAGTCGCGAGCACCGACACCTCTGAACTCACGAGGCTGCGCGGATGACCGACACCATCCTGCTCGTCGCCGTCGTGGCATTCCCACTCCTCGCAGCGATCGTCAGCCTCGTGTGCCCGGATCGATATCAGATCGCACTCGCTCTCGTGTTTCAGGTCGTCACGTTCGGCCTGGCCGTGACGCTGATTGCGCGCGTCCTTCAGGTGGGGCACATCGACGCGCTTGCGCACTGGCTGTACCTCGACAGCCTCTCGAGTGTCGTGATGCTGGTCGTGGCGATCGTGTCGGTCCTGGCAACGGTCTACTCGGCGGGGTATCTGCGCCACGAGCTCCTGGAGCGGGTCATCAAGGCCGATGAGTTGCGCAAGTACTTCGTCCTGTTTCATCTGTTCGTCTTCGCCATGCTGCTGGTCACCATCTCGGGAAACCTCGGGCTCCTCTGGACGGCGATCAGTGCCACGACGTTGGCATCGGCGCCGCTGGTCGACTTCTACGGTTCGCATGAGCCGTTGGAGGCCGCGTGGAAGTACATCGTGCTCACCGTCGCCGGCAGTCTGCTTGCCCTGCTCGGACTCCTGTTGCTGTATCAGTCCGGCGTCGGACCGCTCGGCAACTCGTACGACTTCTCCATCCCCGTGCTCGCCGGTGCCGCATCGCATCTCTCGCCCACGCTCGCGGCGACAGCCTTCCTCTTGGTCCTGGTCGGCTTCGGTACCAAGGCCGGGCTGGCGCCGATGCACACATGGCTTCCGGACGCCCATAGCCAGGCGCCATCACCGATCTGCGCGATGCTGTCGGGTGCGGAGTTGAACTGCGCGATGCTCGGTATCTTTCGCGTGTACACGCTCACCGCACCGGCTGCGGGCGCTGCAACGCTCCGCACCGGCTTGCTCGTGTTCGGCCTCGTGTCCATGATCGTTGCCGTCGTGTTCCTGATCAGTCAGCGCAACTTCAAGCGCCTGCTCGCGTACTCCTCCGTCGAACAGATGGGGCTGATCTCAGTTGGCGTCGGCTTGGGGACTCCACTTGCGCTGATCGGTGCGCTGCTCCTGATGGTCACCCACGGCTTCACCAAGTGCTTGATGTTCTTTGCCACCGGAAACCTGCTCCTGCGTTTCAGGACCACGACGATCCCGGAGATACAAGGAGTGGTCCGGGCGATGCCGTGGACGGCATTGCTCCTGGTTGGCGGCGCATTGGCGATCGCGGGCGCACCGCCATTCGGTGTCTTCATCTCCGAGTTCTCCATCATCTCAGGCGCCTTTGCCGGCCATCTCTGGGTGCTCGGCGCTGTGATCGCTGCCCTCCTCCTGCTCGGATTCATCCCTCTGGTCGCACCGTTCCACAGGATGACGTTCAGCAACGCGGAGACCGGAGGCGAGGTGGCACAGGCCGAGCTGAGCGCGGTCACGCTCCTGCCTGCGCTTGCGCTGCTCGGTGCAGTTCTGGTCATCGGCGTCTGGATCCCGGGACCCCTCGATCAGTTGCTCCACCACGCTGCTGCGGTGCTGACCAGATGATCACGCTGCGAGATCTGGCCGACCGACTCGGGCTTGCGATCGACGGGAGCTCGTCGCAAGAGCTGCGGGCCCGGTGCGCACCGGAGGCGTTCCTGGGCGCCGCCACAGCGCTCGCGGCCGAGGCTGTGCTGGCGGACCTTTTTGCCACCACTGGCAGCGGCCAACCCTGGCTGACGGCCGTGTTCGAGGCAGCGGGCGACCCTGAGTGGCTCCTGCTCCGGACACAGCTGACCGGCGATTCCTTTCCATCGCTGACACCCGCCACCCATGTTGCGAGCTGGTATGAGCGCGAGATCCACGAGATGCACGGCGTGCAGCCGGTCGGGCATCCGGCTCTGGCTCGACTGCGCCTCCACGACTGGCCTGTGGGTCAGCCGCCGATGCGCGCGACTCTGGATCGGCGCCTCGACATCGGGCCCGGCGTGCCGAGTCTGGTACCGATCGTCCACGGTCAGGGCGTGTTCCAGCTCCCGCTGGGGCCGGTGCGCAGCGGTCCGCAGGAGTCCGGTGAATTTCTGTTCAACAGCGGCGGCGAGGATCTCGTCGCGGTCAGTCAGTTGCTCGGATTCAAGCTCCGTGTCGTGGAGCGTCTGGCGGAGGGGCGCACCGTCGATCAGGCGCTGATGCTGGCGGAGCGCCTGGCGGGTGTCTCCACGTTCTCCAACGCACTCGCGTTCGTTCAGGCGGTGGAGCGGGCGAGCGCAATCACTGTCGGAGAGCGGTCTCGGGCGGCGCGCACGCTGATGAACGAGTTGGAACGCCTCCACAATCACTTCGGCGACATCTCGCGCCTTGCCGACGCCACCGGGCTGATGGTCGCGGGTGCTCAGTACGCGTCCCTCAAGGAGGACGTGTTGCGGCGCTGCGCCGAGTTGACGCAGCACCGGTACCTGCGCGGAATCCTCGCAGTGGGCGGCCTGCAGGCGCCGCTCCCCGATGCAGCGTTGGAGTCCTTGCGGCAACGGCTGCCGGAGTGGCTCCGGCGGAGCGCGCGGCTGGAGCGACTCCTGGAGGAGACGGCGATCTTCATCGATCGCGTGGAGACCACCGGGGTGCTCACTCCGGAGTACGCGGCGCCACACAACCTCGTCGGTCCGATCGGACGCTCAACCGGGGCCGATAGGGATTGTCGGCGCGACCATCCCTACGCGTGGTACGACCAGGTCACCTTTGAGGTACTCGTCAAGTCACAGGGCGACGCGCTGGCGCGACTGAGCATCCGCCTCTTCGAGATCCGACAATCGATCCGGATCATCGAGCAGGTGCTTGAGGCCTGGCCGGTCTCCGACGTGGCGGCGCCGAGTGATTCGCCCGCGACCGGGGAGGCGCTCGGATGGACTGAGGGCGCGGGCGGCGAGACCCTGCACTGGGTGGAGTTGACCGGCGACGGGCGATTGGCGCGCTGGCGCGCCCGTCCGCCTGCCTTCGTCAACTGGCATCCCTACGCCGAGGCATGTGCGAGCGGCAACAACCTCACGGACTACCCGGTGATCGAAGCGAGTTTCGGACTTTCTCATGCGGAGTTCGACCGGTGAGCCGCTGGATTGCGCTCGGACTTCGCAGCGGCGTTCGCACGACCGGGTACCCCTCGCGTCCCGATCCCGACGCGGAGGTCGCTCCATCCGCGGTGATCGCGGATCTGGCTGCGCTGACCGCCGCGCAAGCCGTGGAAGCAGCCGGGCTCTGCCCCACGACTGCGATCACTCTCGAGGGCGATCGGGACCAGGGCGGCATCAAGTTCGACGCCGGGCAGTGCGTGATGTGCGGCCGGTGCGTGCGCGCGTTCCCCGGCGCCTTCTCGTTCAGTCAAAGTCCCGACGTCGCCGTGCGCTCGCGCGAGCGACTGCAGGTCGGCGCGCACTGGGCCGGCGGCTCGGCTCCGGCGGCGGACGCGGCGGTACTGGCAACGGAGTTGGAGCAGCGCTCTCAACGATTGTTCAGGCGGTCGCTGCACATCCGGCACGTCGACGCGGGCTCGTGCAACGGCTGCGAGTCCGAACTGCAGTTGCTGGGCAGCCCCGAGTACGACCTGCACCGGTTGGGGCTGTTCTTCACCCCGACACCGCGCCACGCCGACGCGTTGCTGGTGACGGGCGTGGTGACGCGCCAGATGGAACAGCCGCTGCGGGACACGTACGACGCGATGCCGGATCCGAAGATCGTCGTGGCTGCAGGAGTCTGCGCGATTGGCGGGGGAGTCTTCGAGGGTGGCTTCATGGTCAACGGACCACTCGATCGGATCCTCCCCGTTGACGTCTACGTGCCCGGCTGTCCGCCAACGCCGCTCGCGCTGCTCCACGGGCTGCTGGTCGCGGTCGGTCGCGGAGCCGAGCGGTATCGCGCCGGCGGAGGTCCTGATGGCGCTTAGCCTGCTGTGGTACGGACTTGGCTGCCTCGGGATCGGCGTCGTCAGCGCGCTCGCCGTCCTCCGGGTGCCGTGGTGCATCTACGTTTCCACCGCCGCCGGTGCGGTTGGGTGCGCGGTGCTCGCCTCCGCGGCAGGAGTGTGGCTCACCGGTGCGAGCGTCACCGCACGGCTGCCGGCGAGCACGCCGATCGGAGCGTTCGAGATCCGTTCCACAACTCTCGGTGGCCTGTTTCTCCTCCTGATCGGGTTGGTTGGCATTGGCATTTTCGTGTACGCCGCTGCATACACGGCACGACTCGGCGGGTACCCGCGGCAAGCCGCGAGTCTCGCGCTCCTCACGCTGACGTTCGCCGCGATGACGATCGTGGTGGCGGCCGGCACCGCGCTTACGTTGTTGCTCGCGTGGGAGGCGATGTCGATCCTCACCTACGTGCTGGTCACGGTGGAGTTCGATCACCCGGGGCGACCACAGGCCGCCTTTCTCATGCTCGCGCTCAGCGAGGTGGGGTTCGTGCTCATGGCAGTCGCCTTTGCGCTCATCGGCGCACTCACTCCGGGAGCCGACTTCGCCTCGCTCTCGACACACCACCTCGCCGCAGCAACCGCAGGCACAGCCTTTGTCCTCTTCTTTTTCGGCTTCGGGGCGAAGGCGGGGCTCGTGCCGCTGCAGGGCTGGCTACCCGAGGCGCATCCCGCGGCGCCCGCTCACGTCTCAGCGCTGCTCTCTGCGGTGGTCGTGAAGATGGCGATCTACGGCCTCGTGCTCTCGGCCACGGTGCTGCTCGGCCCTCCGCCCGCCTGGTGGGGATACCTGGCCATTGCGGCGGGGGTGGTCACGGCCGCCTACGGGATTCTGTATTCACTGTTGGCGTCGGACATCAAGCGCGCGCTGGCGTACAGCACGATCGAGAACCTCGGTTTCATGATCGCGATGCTCGGGGTCGCGCTCGTCTTCGCTGCCGCCGGACAGACCCTGCTCGCCGGCATGGCCCTGCTCGTTGTCTGCCTGCACGCTCTCTATCACTCGCTGCTCAAAGGGGCGCTGTTCCTCGGTGCGGGGTCGGTCGATGTCGCCACCGGAACCCGCGACATGGATCAGCTCGGCGGCCTCGCGAAACGCATGCGATACACGACGCCGCTCTTTTTCATCGGTGCCATGGGCCTTGCCGGGATCCCGCCCATGAACGGTTTCCAGACTGAGTGGCTCGGCCTGCAGACGCTGATCCGCGCGCACGATCTCGTCAACCCTGGAGACCGCGTTTACCTGGCGGCGGCCGGCACGCTCTTGACGCTCACCTTTGCGCTTGCGGTCACCACGTATATCCGCATCGTTGGCGGCGCGTTCCTCGGAGCGCCGCGGACCCATTTCGCCAGGGACGCGCGAGAGGTGCCGCGAGCCATGGTGCTCGGGATGGCCATACCCATCGTGGCTGCGGTTGCGATGGCGCTGGTGCCGCCGCTCGGGATCGGTGCGGCGGCCTCGGCGGCGCAGAGCGCCAGTGGTGCACACGGGCTTCTGAACGCGGTGCTACCGCCGATCTTCACCCACCCGGGCCAATTTGCGCCGGTGGTGCAGCTCGGCGGGTCATTCCTCAGCCAGATCATTCCGGCGAACGGTCTGGTCATTGTCCCGACCAGCCTCAACTTCGCCTTCATATCGCCGACCTACATCTTCCTGACATTCGTCGTCGTGATCCTGCTCACGGCCGTGGTACTGCGCGTGCTGTGCAAGCCGGGCCGACGCGAGTCCCCGGTATGGGTGGGGGCGGTTGCCCAGCGGACACCCACGATGCAGTACACCGCGACGGCGTTCACCAACCCATTCCGGTCGATCTTCGGAGGCGTGTACCGATCGCAGCGCGAGGTCGAGGCGGATTACCAGCAGGCGCCGTTCTTCATCCGCGGCATTCGCTACACACATCGATTCGTCGAACCAGTTGACACCTATCTCTACCAGCCCGTGCTACGCGCTGCCCGCTGGACGTCGGAGCGGTTCGCACTGGTGCAGGGCGGCAGCCTCAGCGTTTACGTGCTCTATCTCTTCGTGGTGTTTCTGATCGTCCTGCTGCTCCGGTAAGCCCCGTGCCCAAGGCGATCCAATCGATCGAACGAGCGTCAGCAATCCTCCGGCTGCTGTCCGGCCGCACGCGCCGCATGAGCCTCACCGAGCTGGCGGGAGAGTTGCGGCTTCCCAAAGGAACGGTCTACGGCATCGTGCGGACGCTCGTCTCAGTGGGTTTCGTCGAACAGGAGCCCGAGTCGGGGAGATACCAGATGGGCGCTGCGCTCCTGCACCTCGGCAGCACGTACCTTGACGGCAACGAGTTGCGCGCCAGGGCGTTGAACTGGTCGGACTGGCTGGCCGGGCGCACCAATGAGAGCGTCCGTCTCGGCACTATGCACGACGGCCAAGTGCTGGTCGTGCATCACGTCTTTCGTCCCGACAATAGCCCGCAGGCACTCGAGGTTGGCGCCCTGCTTCCGGTCCACGCGACGGCAATGGGCAAGGTACTGCTCGCACACCACTCCTACCTGTTGGCTGGATTTGGCTCCAATGGCGGACTCCCTCGTTTCACCGACTCGACGATCACCGACCTCGGGAAACTCGACACCGAGCTCGAACGCATTCGCCAGCAGGGCTGGGCGGCAGATGTGGAAGAGCTCGTCCGCGGGGAGGCATCCTGCGCCGCCGTGATTCACGATCGACGTGGCGTCGCGGTCGGATCGATCGCTATATCGGGGCCGGTTGAAAGGATCTGCGCGGGCTCCGAGCCGCGCAGCGATTTGGTCTCCTACGTCTGCGAGGGTGCGCGGACGATCTCACGTGACCTTGGCGCGGTTCCGTGGTAGCGCGTGGCTCGCGCGAAGTCCCTCAGGTGAGCACCTCAGAATCGCCACTTGGCATCCACCCACCGCTGGAATCCGGGGTGCAACGCTAGGCTCCACATCTCGGCTGGATTGAACCAACCCAGGGCGTCCGTTTCGCGATGGCAGGACGCGTCGAAGAGTTGATCAACGTCGACGCTAAGAGCGCCTCCCGCTGCTTCGTCAGATGTCGTATCAGGAGACCCGCGCCTCCGTATACCCCCCAATGAGTGTGACCCAGCGTGCACGTCGTCCACTGATCACGAGGGGTACCTTCTCGAGCAGTCATGTCACCCGACGTCGGCGAGCCGAAGGTGCATCGCGACGCGGTCGGACCTTCGCCGATGGTTGTTCCTCGCCTGCCACCTCGGCTCGCCATCTCTTGAGAAATGGGGACCGACCACCCTTCGGGCGCAGCCAAACGCCGATGTCTCGAAGCCGCAACCCGACAGTGTCGGATGGCTGGCCCGTCAACAACTCGATCTGGCGAGTCGAGAGACCACAGGTAACGTACAACTCTTGAACCATCGCGGCCGTGATACTCACCGGTGACGGGAACCGCTGCCAAATCGGGCCGCCCGGTGCGACTCTTGGAATTCCATGGCGAAGAAGTGCGGCTGCTACCAGCTTGTCGTTGTACAGCGCACAGATCAACTCGATGTCCTCGGGTCCGTGGCGCAGCGGACGACCCCCGACGCGGACAGGCCACCCCATGTCGTGGATCAACCGCAGCACGATCCGGCTCGAGCACCCGACGCTCTTCCCCACCTCAGCAGCGGAGAGCCCGCCCTGTAGATAGAGCTTCTCGACGAGGTCGATCCCCGGTGCAGTCCTGTCTTCACGGTTGGCACCTCCGGTAGTACGTACGCGTATCCCTTGCTCCCGCAAGAGCCGCCGCACCGTGGTTCCCGATGTTTGAAAGACGGTTCCGATCTCGGCGGTGGTTCGACGATCGCGAACGTAGAGGTCCCTCACAATCTCTCGCGCCGTGGCGGGAAACAATGCCCGCCCCAGCCCTCGCGGACGTCCTGCTCCCCGAGGAGACAGCGCGATACCGTCACGGCGTAAGAGCCGCGCGACGCGCTGCCGATCCATACCGAGGGCGATCCCAATCGCGTACGTGGAGAAGCCCTCGTCCACATAGAGATCGCGGAGACGGCGGTTGAGATTCGCTGAGCCCGCACGGTTCGGGTCGCTAGCACCTTGCTCGGTAGCCATCTGACGCCCACGCTGTGACGAGTTGCGTAGAGGCTGTCAGCCTGCGCGGTTCGGATGAGCCCGGACGGTAGAGCCATCACGCCGGAGCCTCATCCGGCTTGCTCGAGTTTACGCTCTCGCCTCCGATTCGATGGTCAAGTCTGGATAGGGCACCCACCATCTGCAAAAAGACACGTGCTGCCGGCAGTAACCGGAACCGATCAAGTGCTCGCATCTCCTTCTCGCGTCGCACGTAATTGGGCAGAGCCGAGCAGCGCGATCAGCATCCAACCCGCAGCGTATGCGAACCCGACAACCGGCGACACCACCGCGTAGAGGAGGCCGACGACCGCCGATGACGCAAAGTCGCCTGCTGCTTGGACACCTCCCAGCAGGCCGAATCCGCTGCCCCTGAGTTCGTCCGGCAGCGCGCGTGCGACCAGCGTTGATTCCGCGGTTTCGGCAAGTCCGATCCCGCTCCCAGCAAGCGTGAAGGCCACCAGCAACGTCGGCCAGCCCTGCCCGGGCAGCGCGAAGCCGATGTACGCGACCACATAGAGAGCCGCGGCCGTCGCGAAGACGATCCGCGGACCGGAGCGATCGACCCAGTGTCCTCCCACGGCGGCGACGGCCGCACCGAAGGCGTTATGCACGGCGTAGATCAGGATCGCGAATGACGCGGCGGCAGTTACCGATAGTCCGCCCGACTGGAGTTGCTGGGTCGCGCGGAGAATCAGGAGTGTGGTGGCGACATTGCCCAGCTCGAAAGCGGCGACGGGCACCATCGGACGCAGTAGCCCGGCGCGGCGAATGCGTCTGAATTCGATCCGCATCGCACCTCCTGCGGCAGGCAAACTCCGCCGCGCTGAGCGTGCGGCGACTGTGATCGCGACGACAGCGAACAGCCCTGGGATGACCGCCAGATACAGCGTGGGACGTATGCCGATCCAGGTGATCAGCCCGGCTGCGAGCAGCGGGCCGGCAACCGCGCCCAGGTTGTCCCCGGCGCGCTCGAGCCCGAAGGCGCGCCCGTACGCGCGCGGCGAGACCAGGGAAGCGAGGATGCTGTCGCGAGCCGGGGAGCGGACACCCCTGGCAATCCAGGCGAGCGCACGGAAGATGCCCACCTGCCATACCGCGACGCTGACCCCGATGAGTCCTGTGGCGATGGCAGTCCCGAGATAACCACCGCTCGCAAGGCGACTGCGCCGATGGGGCTGGTTCGCGAGGGGCCCGGTTCCAAGCTTCGCGAGTCCCATGAGGCCATCACTGATGCCCTCGACCAGACCCAGTGCTGAAGCTGAGGCGTGAAGGGTAGCGGTGAGGAACGATGGGAGAACCGCCGTGGTCATCTCATGACCGGTATCGGAGAAGAAGCTCGCAGCACTGACGCCGCCAACCGGACCCGTGAGCCACGGGCTCGCCCCGCCTTCTATTCCCGCAGGCTGGACCGATCCGGTGTGGCCCGGTGGCGCAGGGGGCTCTTGTTCAGCCAATTGAGTTTTCAGAGGTCGTTACGTCATCAGCCCCGACGGGGCGCCAAACGTTCCCCAGGTAAGCAGCGGTCGACCAACGTGGATCTCGCCGGGATCGAAGCGCGCGCGCATACCCGCGGATGTATCCCGCGATCGGCGGACGGAGGCCGATCTTCTCGAGGCCGTCGAGGGGGACAAAGGACGGTGCAAGACCGGCCTCAAGTTGCCTGGGCTGCACGAGCGGATCATCTTCGGCGCCGACGAAGATGATCTCGATGAGGTCGTGCTCGGCGTCCCGGCTGCTCGTCTCCAGAACGAACGCGACCCTGTCGGCAACGATGTTCAGACCGGTCTCCTCGGCCACCTCTCGGCGCGCCGCGGCCGCAGTCGCCTCGCCGGGTCGCGGCGTCCCGCCCGGCAGCACCCAGGTATCCGCTTCCTCGGTGCGGCGGCAGAGCAGCACAGCCATGGCTCGCAGGACCAGCACCGCGCAACGAAGATTCACCGGCTCACGATCATCCATTGCCCATCTCCTCCGGGGAATGTTCGCGGGCGATGACACGGTGCAGCGCTGCCCGGCTGAGAGTCTCACACCACACAGGGGTATCCTGTACGCGGCGATGGAGCTCGCCTAAGCCCTCCCCAGATCGGCTGATGGCTCCTACTGACCATTTGTCAGCGGGAGCGAGCTTGATCCGCCAATCCGAACGCAGCGCGTCCGATCGCGAGACGCCCGAACCGCGACGTGATGCGGTCACGGGAGCGGCGCGGTCTGAGGTAACGCGCAATGGGTGACAGGTATCGGACGACTGTCGAGCGTTCCACGAGCGGCAATTTGCTCCTGAGGGTTGACGACGCGCTGTTCCTGCGTGGTGACCGGGCCACCTGGCTGGTGGATCTTCAAATACAGGTCGGCCCTGTACGACGACGGCTGCAGATTCCGATCGGGCGTCACCGCGCATTGGACCAACTCTGCCTGCAGCTCGAGCGCGAGGACGACAGCGAGATCACGACGGCTCAACCCCGCCCGTAACGTCGCGGACGCGTCCCGACGACTCCCCCCACACGAGGCGGATCGCCTCAACCCACGTGTCGGTGTCGGCATACGCGCGATCAGTGCCGCGCTGATAGCCAACGTGGCGATTGAGCGCTGGAAGCATGCGCTCCAGGCGCTTTTCGAAGTCGCCCGCAAGCCAGTCGGCGGAGCCCGCAGGCACCTCGCGCAACGCGATCCAGGCGTGGGGCCCACAGAACCCGTCGCTCGCCGCATAGGCGGAGCGGCCTTCCTCGGCCCCGAGAAGGATCAGCACCTCATCGACGGCCACGGCGGCAGCCGTGGCGCCCGCCTCACACAGAGGGCAACGAGCCGGCTCGTCCGCGGGCCTCGCGCGGCGTGGCAGCCGTCGCTGACCTGCGGTGGACCCGCTCCAGGGCGTCCGACGCTTTCGGGGCAACGCGGCTCTGAACCCTCGAACCGTCCTCACCTCCTCGCGCACCAGGAATTCCAGAGTCACCGAGAGCTTCGGCTCCCGCTGCGTAAGGAGCGCGGTCAAGTGCCGGACGCAGTAGCGACTCTGTGCAAGGGCGTTCAGCGTCGCGCGCTCGCGATAGTTCTCGAGCAGGAACCACGCAAGGGCACTCGTTTCGGCCTCCCGCTGAGCCGCACAAGCAGCACAGCCAGGGCCCTGTAGGCGCCACGCCAATGTTGCCCACTCCAGCTGAGGCTCGATCGTGGTCGGTACCTGCGGGGTTGTCGATCGATGTGATCGCATGACCATCTCCGCATCAGCACGAACGCGTAGAGGCCATCAGCGAGGGCAGTTCGGGCTGGGCTGCGCTGGGCAGTGGCCCGCCGGAGCCTCATCCGGCATCGACACTCTAGCGCGATCATCCTTTCACCTGACAAACCCGCCAGGATGGAAGTCGAGGGCTCTCAGTAGGGGCAACGGCTGCCTACGCCGTACCCCAGTTCATACCCCAGTTGGCGACGCTACCAGCCGGCACGCAGCGGTATCCGATGGCACAACAGCGGTTACGCCCGAGTTCACAACGACCCCGTGCGGCACATGGCGACACCACCCTGCCGGTCTTGAAAACCGCAGTGGTGTCAGAGCCACCGGGGGTTCGAATCCCTCTCCCTCCGCCACAAACCCCTTGGTGACTACGAGTAGGCGGGTACTGCTCGCCTTCCCGCGTTCCTCGTCGGCCTGGGGTTGGTTGGAACGGTGCTGAGCGGGGCCTTGTCTCCAGGTGGCGCCTTCACCATCGATACGAGCGGGCACTCCCCCGTTTGCAGCTCTGCTGGGGGGGTGCGCGGGACAGACGGTCGTGCAGTCGGCGTTCTCCGTCCCCGCGGTAGCTGTCGATGCAGCGGCGCTGCTCATTGGTGCCGTCTGGTTTGCACTTCCGGCAGCGCGCACATGGCTCGTCCACCGAAGCCGTGCGTGAGGTCCGTCCATCCGTCTACTGACGCGAGTGCCGGCCATGAACGGATTGCGGCCGGTCGGCGAGGTCGGCGTAGACCACGCCAGTATTCGCAAGATGTACCGCGGGCACCTGATGGGTCCCGTGTCAGTCGTTTCCTTGCGGCCGCCGCGTCGCGCGATCGGTCAAGAACGCCGCGCATGCGCCGGCCAACAACCCGATCACTGGACCAATGTAGAACGCTGGCGACCATACCGTATTGACACAAGAGCCGATCGGAACATATCCCGTCCATCCCGCGCCGCAGGGATGGGCGCCGAAAGCGTTTCCCAACACCGATGTAGCCACGACACTGGTAACCACGAACGTCACAACCGCGGCGACCAGAGTGGCCCGGCGAGCGCGCACGTCGAGAGCTTATCAGCGATGCATTGGAAGCATCCGACGAGACCGGGCGTCACTTTCTTGACTCGCGCCAACCTCATCTTTCTTGAGGTGGTTGACACCGCTTCCGACACCGTGTCTCGCGGTCACTCCCAATGCTCGGCGGACGGAATCGCCGTTCTGCTGCCAAGTTTGAACACGACACGGCCATCGACGGACACGGCCGAACATATCCAGCGCGAACTCAAGAACCGCCCAGGCCGCGCCTTCCGAACCGTCCTGCGTGAAGATGTCTGACGCCGCCTAGACTTCGCAAGTGATCGACGACATGCGCGACTTCAAGGACGAGATGAAGCTGTTGACGATCTTCAGGGCAGCAACGAACGAATCCCCAAGAACCTTCGTGAAGGTTTGCCGGGCTCTTGGAATGGAGCCCCACGCGGCTGCCGCAACGTTCGATCCGACCAAGATTGACGACGCCGATGCCCGAATTCACGTGATCCGGATTCAGGCGTACCTCGCTAAAGCGGGATGGAAGCGTACGTTGGGGATTGGCTGATCTCCTCGCGCACTGCGGAGGGTCGTCCACTCGAGCGTCAGGGCGAGGCAGACAGCTTCGATGAATGGACGGTGCTCGCCACGCTGCGGGGGGAGTTAGTTGCCCTCAGCAAGAGTGAGATTCTTTCCGGCGTTGCTCGAACTGAACCCCGCCGCCTCGCACGTCGAAATCCCGCACGACACGCTCGTCAGGTCAGCGAACCTGCGGCCAGATGGGCTTGGGGTGGAGACGATGGTCCACGTCGCACCACTCCAGTCCTCGGCCAGAGTCACGGAGGTCCCGCCGACGATCTGGTACCACCCGGCGGCAATGCAGTCCTTCGCCGTTGGGCACGAGACCCCGGCGAGTTCGCCTGCGAGGCCGCTTGGAGTGCTTTGCATCGCCCAGACACTGCCATTCCAGGCTTCTGCGGGCCCAACGTTTGATCTCGTGATGCGCACGTCATCGTGGATCGGTCGGGAGCGTGCGATCCTCGCCGCGTGGTCGCAGCCTCGTCGGCGACAGCCTGGTCACCGGGCCAGCGGTGCGCTGGTTCATGGTGGCGCTCGCGGTCCCGGTCGGGCTGAGCCTCTGGCTGATCGGGGCCACGAACCCGAGGCGGGCGGACCCGCGTCAGCTAAAGCGGGGGTACTGGATCATTGGCGACTTCCTCTGGACCCGCGGACGCACACGCCAGAGCGCCGTGCTCGCGGTCATGGTCATCGCTGGCGCCGCGGTCTGCTGCACCACCTACTGGCTTCCGTTCGTCACGTTCACCTCACCGCCCCAGTTTCCTGGGGATCCCTTCGCCGGCCCCATGGAACATGACCCCACTGCTCGCGGGCTCGCCCTCGTCTTTGGCATCCTCATGGCGCTGCTCGCCGTACGGCGCCTCGCCGGCGGCGAGGGGAACACCGTTGTCGTGACCGTGATCTTGGCCGCGGTGCTCGAGTTCGTCGCCGCGCTCGCCATCGCGGATTGGCTGAGCAACGCCCAGTCGATCCCGGGCCCATACGGAGTCGCCGTCACGCCGGGCATCGGTCTGCTGGTACTGCCTTTAGGATGCGCGATCGCTTTCGTTGGGTCAGCGTTCGACGTCGTGATGGGACTTCGTCGGGCATCACGCCGGTTCCGAGCATCTGGCGTCATCGTTCCCTGACGCGAAGGGGCGTGCCGTGTCTACCCCGCGCCGGACCCGGGCACGCGCTAACTCCCCGGATGGCGAGGACTTACCAGCCAGGCGAACTGCTGGTTGATCACGCGACCATCGTCTGCCTCGGGCACCTGACACCCTATGACACCGTACGGTGTGGTCACGCCCGGCTCTGGGCGGACGAAACTTCCACTACGGATGCCCACGGTCCAATACGAAACGGCATCACGCGAGCATGCCCGAACGCGCCGTGGACGGACTTGAAAACCGCAGAGGCCGCCAAGCCCCCGAGGGCTCGAATCCCTCTGCCTCCGCCATCTCTCCTCGCGAGCGACCACGGCGTTACGACGCGGGCAGCGCAGCGTGATATCTCGGTCTGCGCTGAACCGGTCACGGTATCGGCACCGTCCACGCATGGGACCGGATCCAGATCTCCCCACTGCGGAGAATGAGCGGTGGTTATAAAAGTCTGCTGCCCGACTTGCTGGAAATGGTCGGAATTGGGGGAGGTCATGACGTGCAAACGCTGCGGCACGCCGCTGATCCTTCAGGACGGCCGTCGCGTTGACGAGGTGGCCGCGGCGCCACCGGTCAGTGAGGTTCCCGCACCGCCGGAACCGCCGCCCGTCGAACTTGCGCCCGTCGGCTGGTCGGTCCGCGCTCGCTGATCGGTTGACGCGAGCGGGTCACGACCGTGGCACCGTCCGCTGACGACGCAGAGCGTCGCGCTGATGTCTGCAGAGAATGAGTGATGCCCGCAAGTGCGCCGGTCGCTGTCTGCTGCCCGAACTGCTGGAAGTGGACAGAGGTCAAGAATTCAAGCGTCTGTAAGCGGTGCGGGACACCGCTTGTCCTCCCGGATGGCCGCCGGCTGGATCAGGCGCGCGACGGCACGGCCGCTGCGCCGATCGCAGTCAGGGCACCCACGGTGTCACTCGCACCGCTCACTGTGGGTACCGACTGGATCTCGATCGCACGTTGGATCACCGCCGCCCATGGGGCACTCGCCGTCCTGGGCGTGTTCGCCATTGCGCTGCTGGTCCCGAGCATCACCGTTCCGGTCGCCGATCCCAACACTGGCGTCATCGTCGACCAGACGCTGAACATTCGCCCGATTCTCGCGATCGCCGCGTTCATCCTCATCGTGATCTACGCGCTCTTCGTGTGGCTCATCACCTACGGGATCGCGCGAGGAATCGCGCTGGCATTCCTCGCGCTCGGGATACTCCTCACCCTGGGCCGCATGAGCGCCGAGACATCCGCGGGCGTGACCGCGTCCATTGTCAGCCTGGTCCTCGACGCAGGATTCGCGTTTGTGCTGGTCATGACCTTTGTCGCGCCGCAGCGCCCCGCACCGCTGCATCCCGGGCCGACGGCTCCGATGCCGATGCCGATGGCGCCGCCACCCCCGCCGCCTCCGCCTCCACCGCCGCCGCCGCAGTACTGACTCGCTGCGACCGCACCGAGCGACGACACCCGTCTACGGCGTCGGTCTCACGGGCAGCATCGCCTCGCGTCGGATGTGCGCCTGCGCTGCGGAGTCGGAGCAGCGCTCATGGGATCCACGACCATCAGGGCGCGGCGGCTACGGCGTCTTCAGATACTGATGGAGATCGATCAGCCACAGGTGCAGGGCGACGGATCCCGAACGAAGCACCCCGGCTTTGACCAGCTCCGCACCATAGGGCTCGAGCGAATTGAGCGATGCCTGGAAACCCTGGCCCGTGAGGCTCATCAGCAAGATCTGCGCGGGGTGGCGCTGTCCGAAAAAGAACTTGTCGAGCGGGGTCAAATCCCCGAGTGCGCTCGGGATCGAATCGAAGAATGCGTGAAAGATGCCGATCGGCTCGCGCAGTTCCGTGAGCTGATCGCCGTTCCACCACATGAGGAGTTGCTCGCCCGAATACGCCGCGGGGCCGACGAATGTGGGCATCTCCGTCGTGACCGCATACAGGTTGACCCACGTGGAGTCAGCCCCCCATGCGGGATCGTTGCCGCCGAGCGTGTACGCGTAATCCGGGTACGTGTCCAGGACCGTGCCCGGTTCGTGCTTGTGCTGCGTCGGCGTGACCGTGAGCACCAGCAGGCCGGCGATGATCGCGGTGAGCGCGCCACCAATCATGAGTCGCGAACGGACGATGTCGTGCGAGGCAGCCTCTCGCCGTGCAACCCATGCCAGCAGAACGATCGCCACGACGATCAGGAGCCCGATCGGCATCCATCCGAATTGCGGGACCTTGGGAGAGATCTCGAACACGAGTGGCACCGCGACGAGCGCCACCGGGATGAGCCACCGGTATCGCGCGTGCTCGAGAATCGGCGCGCCGAGCTCGGCGATGGTGATCGCAAGCGTCAGCAACACGGACCCCCAGAGCAGCGACGAGAAGTAGTGAACCTCCAGGACCTGGGTGCTGCCGACGAACTGCAGGATCGAGTAGATCAGGATTTGCAATGCGCACGCGATGCTGATGAACAACTGCGTTGTCGGAATCGTGCTGAGCCGTTTCCCGATTCGCCCGATGCGACCCTTCGCGATCACGTCCTGCAGCCGGCCACCGAACGCCGCATAGCACGCGAGCCCCACGGCCGGCGGCACGAGCAGATAGGTGATGTACGGAGCCCAGAGCGGGCTCCTCGAATGATTCACGATCGTCTGCGCGGGCTCGGCGAGGTAGATCAACGACTGGATAGTGGTCAGGATGTAGTCCCACGGACCGATCATCACGCCCGAGGCGATCACGAGCAGACCGGTCACCGCCACCGCAACGCCGACCATGACCGACAGGTCTCGCAGGAGGTTCGGCCGGTCGCGTTTGCGACGCACGAGCCAGTAGGCGAGGACCGTCGCGAACACGAGCGCCGCCGACGTCGCCAGGGACCACACGGCAAAGGTCAAGAGCACCGCCGATCCGATCAGCCAGCCGATACGGTGCCGTGCCGACGGCATGGCCAGGCATGCCAGCCCGCCGATCAGATACGAGACCGTCGCCGAATCGGGAAAGTCCGTGCCCCAGGCCAGGATGATGACCGGGCAGCTGAGGATGACGATCACCCCGATGACCCCGGCAACCCGGCTGTACAACCGCCGAAGCAGGAGATACGTCGGCACCACCGCGATCAGCGCGAGGACGTAGCGGAACACCACGAATCCGGGGACGCCGCCGAACAGGAGATAGGCGATGCGACCGGGGACCAGGAACCCGACGCGCGCGCCCTCGCGGAGCCGCTCGGTGGGCTGGAAGACGGCGGCATAGCGGAGGAAGATGTCGTGCGGGTCGAGGATGAACGTGGTGTGCATCGCCGGGTCGTTGAGATCCGGCGGCGCCATCAGCGTCAGTCTCAGGCCGAAGAAGGCGGCGATCGGCGAGAGCGCCAGCAGGAGCGCTTCCACGCAGATCCGCCAGAGCGAGCGCGGCTGCCCCGGCGCAGCGTCACCGAGCCGATCCTGGGGAGCCCGCACGGGCACAGGATAGGGGCTTGCGGGCCTCGGCAGACCCTGGACCGCCCCGGCGCCCGCGGTGCCGGCTCGTCAGCGAGCGTGCTGAGGGGAGCTCCAGTGATCGATGTCGATGATGAAGTCGATCAGGCCTCGGAAGTACGTCAGCTGGTCGTCATACATGGACATGTGGCTGCCGTTGTGGCAGAGCAGGAACCGACCGTGCGGTATGCGCCCGGCGACCATCTCCATGTGCGCCGGGTCCATGGTGTCGTGCGTCGCGCCGATCACCAGAGTCGGCACATTGATCTGCTCCAGTGCCTCGGTCCGGTCCCAGTTCGACAGGATGCCGCTGGCGCCGAGCTCGCTCGGCCCCTGCATCGGCACGTAGATCGACCGGTTGGTGCGCGCGAACGAGCGGTGCACAGGCTCCGGCCACTCGGATTCGGGGAGGCGCAGCACGTGCTGCTGGTAGTGGTCGCTGAGCAACGCCATGTATCGAGGCGTCTCGGTGTCGCCTTCAGCCTCGAGGCGCTTGATCTCCGCGAGCACGTCCTGATCCATCGCGGGCATGAGCACCGTGCGTGCGTACTCGTTGTACGCGGGGATGCTCATCATCATGTTGGAGATCACCAGCCCCTTCAGATGTTCCTGGTACCGCAGTGCGTACTCGGTGGCGAGGATCCCGCCCCAGGAGTGACCCAGCAGGAAGAAGTTCCCTGCGTCGAGACCGAGCGCGATGCGCACCTGCTCGACCTCGTCAACGAAGCGGTCCAGTTGCCAGAGCTCGGGTTCGTCGGGTTGGTCGCTGTAGGCGGAGCCGAGCTGGTCGTAGTAGTAGTACTCGATGCCCGCCGCCGGCAGGTAGCTGTCGCACGCCTCGAAGTACTCGTGCGTGGCAGCGGGGCCCCCGTGCAGGAGCAGCAACTTCGCAGTCGGGTTATTGCCGAAGCGCTTTGTCCACACATGAAAGTCACCCTTGGGCGTTTTGATCGGGATCAGCCGCGCGCCGCCGCCAAGAATGTCGTCCCGACCGGTGTTGTCCAGGTATGTCTCGGCGCTCATCGGCTCTCCTGTGCGGTATGCGGCCCTGCAACCGCGTCACAGGGTACGCGTCGCTGGGGTGGGGACTACCCGCTAGCGGGGGCGGCCGCTGCTGCGGAACTCGGTGACCGCCTTGGCGATGCTCTCCTGCATGTACTGGTAGAAGAGCTGCCGCTGTGCGACGTCGATCGCCACGTCGACGTCCTCCCCCATCCGGCGCCGTGCGATCCAGGGCGGAATGCCGTCCGCGACCATCTCGCTGCCGACGTTGATGCGAACGAGCGCATCGTTTTCCTCGGAGACGCTGATGACGATCTTCAGCACCAGGCCGGTGTGCTCGACGAGGCGCCAGCTTCGCTCCCATCGAAGGTTCCGGTTGTAGTCACGGGAGAGATGCACCGCGTCATCCGCCACAACCGATTCGCCCTCAACCGCCGCTGCCTCAAGCTGCGCGCGGATGTGCGTGTCCAACTCTCGTGAGATCCAGTTGACGAGCGACGGCGTGCGGTCATTGAGGTCCGGGCGGCCGTTGGGATCGGAGGCGAGCGGTCCGATGGCGCGGACGGTGCTCGCGTGCCGCCGGCAGTACGGGACTCCCGCGATGACGTCGCCATGCTCCGGGCAGAACGAGACCGGGCACATGCGGCCCCGGCGATCTCGATAGTCGCAGGTCAGCGCATCGCTGTTCGGACATCCGGGCACACTGCAAGGGATACCGGTCGGCTCGGGCTCCGCGGGCTGGGCTGCGGGTTCCGGGCGCCGGCGCCGGAAGAGACTGGTCATCGACGGAACTCCACGGAGTGCCCATCGTACCCTGAGCTCCCTCGCAGGATTCGGACTCGCGCACAGAAACCCTCGCTCCCGGAGGGTCAGACGTCCATCCGCGCAATCATGCGCCGGGAACGGAGGGTCACCCGCCGCCCCACGAAGATCAGCAGGAGCACGAGAAGCACCGTGACACCAGCCGCCGCGTAGGCGACAGCCTGCGTGGATGCGCCGGGGAGCTGAATGTCGGTATAGGTGACGTTGGTGAGATACCCCACGGGCTGCAGCAGGCCGGACGGGTTCTGGTCGCTGAATCCCGCGGTGAACAGCAGTGGCGCCGTCTCACCGGTGGAGATGGCCAGCGCAAGCACGAGACCGGACACGATCCCCGGGAGTGCCGGTGGCAGCAGCACCTTACGGATCGTCTTTCCTCGCGACATGCCGAGCGCGATCGCACCTTCTCGAAGTGTCCGCGGCACGCTGCTGAAAGCCAGCTCCGTGGTTTTCACGATGTACGGCAGGATCAGCGCGCTCAGCGCGATGATACCGGCGAGCAGCGAGTAGTGCAGCCCGAGGCCACCCTTGTTCACGAGGACCAGGTACCCGACGTACCCGACCACGATGGAAGGAACGCCGGCAAGCACTTCCGAGAAGAAACGAGCAACTGACGCCACCCGCGGCGGCGCGAATTCCGAGAAGTAGAGGCCCGCAAGGACGCCGATGCTTCCCGCGACGATCAGCACGCCGAGGCTCAGCGCCAGCGTGCCGAGGATCGCGTTCTGCAAGCCCAGTTGCGTGCCCGACGTCGACTCGGTGAGCAGCGTCGGCTTCAGCACCGGGAGCGCGTGGGCAAGGATGCTCAGGATGATGTCGAGCGCGGGCAGGACGATCAGCACCAGCGCGACGCCGCAGAGCGTCCAGAAGATGCCGGCGCGAATGTGGCTCTGACGCGGTCTAGACACCACGTCCCACCGGGAGCACGCCGCCGGAAACCTTGCGGACCACAAGACGGCCCGCGAAGTTGGTGACGAGGCTGATCGCAAGCAGGAGCAGTCCGAGCTCGGCGAGCGCATGGATGCCGGACCCGGTCGTGTCGCCGAATGCGCCGTCGAGCGTCGACGCGATCCACGCCGCAATCGTGCTGGTGTTGCCGTACGCGTTGCTGGGGATCGAATAGATGTCGCCGATGATCAGCAGCACCGCGATGGTCTCGCCGAGTGCCCGGGCCCACCCGAGGAGCGACGCCGCCACGATCCCGGTGCGTATGTAGGGAATGGTCACGACCCGCACCGTTTCATAGCGGGTCATCCCGAGTGCGAGAGCGCCTTCCTTTGCGAGAATCGGCACGCGGCGAAGCAATTCGCGGGTGGTTGACGCGACAATTGGAATGATCATCACGGCGAGGACCAGGCTCGCGGTCAGCAGACCCTGCCCCTCCCCGACCGGCCCATTGAAGAACGGAATGACGTGGCCGATGGCCGTGAGTGCCGGGAACACATGGGCCGAGAGGAAGGGCCCGAAGACCGCAACGCCCCAGAGGCCGAACACGACGCTGGGTATACCCGCCAGCAACTCGAGGAAGACGGCCATCGAGTCGGCGATCCGGCGCGGAATGATCTCGCTGAGCATCAGCACGCCACCGACCGAAATGGGCACTGCGAGAACGAGCGCGATGATCGATGTTGAGAGCGTGCCGATGATGAGGGGCAGGACGCCGTAGACGGCGTGCGGCGGGGCCTGGACGCCGTTGTGCGTGATCGTGGTTGTCGCGTACAGGTTGCCGAAGTTGAAGACAGATCCGGTGAAGAACGACAGCCCGCTGAAGATGATGGACGGCAACGCCGTGATGAAGATCACCACGGCGATGACGCCGAGGATGGCCATCGGAATCGCCGACGCCACGCCGCTGACCACGCGGAGGATGCGATCCCCGCCGGTCAGCTCCGTCTTGCTCACGCGATGACGTGCGCGGCCGGCGTCGACTTTGCCGGCGCGCGCACTCATCATCGACATAAGGGTCTGGCGTTAGCCGGTGATCGAGCCGATCTTCGCCTGGATGGCGGAGAGCACGGATGCGGGAACGGACGCCTGGAGGCCCACGAAGTTCTCCTTCGCAAGGAACGCCGCAGTCGATCCACCGTTGGGATCGATGGTCCATTCGAAGAACGTCCGGATGGCGAGCGCGTCATCGCTGGACGACTGCGTCGTGTTCACGACCAGGTACTCGAAGTTGACGATCGGGTACGACTGGGCGCCGCCCTCGTAGATCAACGAGAGCGCCAGGTTCGACGGGATCGACGCTGCGCCGGCGGTGACCGCTGCGGCGATCGTGGTCGGCGTTGGCGTGAGGAAGTTACCGGACTTGTTCTCGATCATGGCCTGGCCGAGCCCTGCAGACTGTGCTGCTGCGGACGCGCTGACGCCGATGTACGCGATGCATCCCGTCTTGCAGGCCGCCACCATGCCGGGGTTGCTCGCGGCACTGCCTTCGCCGGCGACCTTGGGCCACGGCACGGACGTGCCGAACCCGGGCCCGCTCGACCACGTGCTGTTCGTCGCGCTCAGGAACGATGTGAACAGGAAGGTGTCACCCGAGGTCCCCTGCCGGACGAGTGGGATGATCGTTGTGGCCGGGAGCGTCACGCCGGAGTTGAGCGCAGCAATCGCCGGGTCATTCCACTTGGTGATCGTCCCGGAGTAGATCTGGGCGAGGACGTCGCCGCTGAGCTTGAGGCTCGTGATTCCAGGAAGACTGAACCAGACCCCCTGCGCAGAAACCGCCACCGGAATGTTGGCGATGGACGGGTTCGCGCTGAACTGCGCGGGGCTCAGGTACGCGTCGGTACCGCCGAGCAACGAGTTGCCGGCGATGGCATCGGTGATGCCCTTGCCCGAACCGCCGCCGGACGGAGCGAGCGTGATATTTGGATACGCCGCGGTGATCGGCGCGACCAGTTCCTGCAGGAATGGCAGCAGCAACGACGATCCGCTCTCACTCAGCGTGACCGCGGTCGTCGGATTGCCGGTGGCCGCCGGCTTGGGCGTACCACTGTTCGTCGCGGCAGGGGTCGACGTGCCCCCGCAGGCGACGACAGCCAGCGTTCCCAAAAGTGCGATTCCTCCCATCAAGCCCGTGCGCATGTATTTCCTCTCCTGTGTCTCGCGATGATTTGTTGCCGGTGACAACCGGCGGAACAACGGTTAGCCGATACGTCCGCTGACGTATTCGCGACTGCGCTCGTCCTCAGCCGCATGAAAGAACTTGTCAGTGGACGCGGTTTCGACGAGCTTCCCCGCCATGAGGAAGACGACGTCATCGCTCAGGCGCATCGCCTGTCCGAGGTTGTGCGTGACGATGAGAATCGTCACCGAGTCGCGCAGGCTGCGCAGCAGCGCCTCGATATGCTCGGTGGTGCCCGGGTCGAGCGCCGACGTTGGCTCATCCAGCAACATCACGTCGGGCGAGAGCGCGAGCGCACGCGCCAGGCACAGCAACTGCTGCTGTCCGCCCGAGAGCGTGAACGGCGACGAATGCAGGCGATCCTTCACCGCATCCCACAAGCCCACCTCAGTGAGACGCTGCTCCACCACCTGGCTGTCACCGCCTCGCGAGATCATGCCGTGGGCGCGAGGTGCGATCGAGATGTTGTCCTGGATGCTCTGCGGAAAGGGATTCGGGCGCTGGAACAACATGCCGACGTGACGGCGAAGCTCGCGCACGTTGACGTCGTCACCGTAGACATCCATGCCGTTCACGACGATGGAGCCGTCGACCGACATGTTCATGGTGTGGTCGTGCATCCGGTTGACTGAACGCAGCAGAGTCGTCTTGCCACAGCCAGTTGGGCCGACGATTGCCGTGATGCGCTTGCCGGCGAAATCCACCGTGATGCCGTCAAGCAGCTTGCGCTGTATGAGTCTCACCGTGAGGTCATTCACCGCAACCGCAGTATCCGTCGCTTTCGAAGTCTCCACGGCGACAGCCGACGTGGAAATACTCGCAGGCCCCGCTCCAGCCACCATGCTTCGCAGCCTAGCGGCGAGAAGTTTGTGCGGGTGTTAGGTGATGGTTAAGAAACGGGGAATTTTGTGAGCACCCCCTGAAGTGCCTTTACCGAGGCCGCTGGATCGCTCCCGGCGACCGCGCGGACGACCACGATCCGCGTGGCTCCGGCCTCGATGATTCCAGGAAGCAGCACAGCGTCGATGCCGCCGATCGCGAACCAGGGGCGGGTCTCGGTGCCGTCTCGCCGGCGACGTGCTGCGTGGGTCACGATCTCGAGCCCTGTGGCCGGACGGCCCGGTTTCGTGGGCGTCGCGTAGAGCGGGCCGACGCAGAGGTAGTCGGCCTCGGGAGCGCCCGCGTCGAATTCCCCCGAGGAGTGCGTTGAGAGGCCGATCAGCATCTCGGGGCCGATCAGCGCCCGCGCAGCAGCCGGCGGGAGATCGTTCTGCCCGAGGTGGACGCCGTCGGCCCCGGCAGCGACTGCGACATCCGGACGGTCGTTCATCACGAAGAGCGCGCCGTACCGATCCGCAGCGGCACGGAATTCCGTGCTCCACCGGAGCAATTCCCCCGCCTCCGCCTCCTTGGCGCGCAGCTGGACGATATCCGCGCCCCCTTCGAGCACGGCGCTCAGGAACGTCCCGAGATCGCCCTGTTCCTCCCGTGCCCCGGTGACCACATACAGGCGGGCGCGTGCCAGTCGCTCCCGCCTCCGGTCACCCAGACCCGGCATCCCCGATCGAGGGGACCACCTTGGCCCGGCTGCCGAGGTCCGCGATCCCCTCCCACGACGTCGACGCCGACGCATAGAGGCGCTGCGGGATGCGACCGGCTCTGAATGCGAGCCGCCCCGCCTCGACCGCGGCCCCGATCGCCCGCGCCATGAGCACCGGCTCGGCGGCGCGGGTGATCGCCGAGGCGACAAGCACCGCGTCGCACCCCAGTTCCATCGCGATGGCGGCGTCGGAAGCCGTGCCCACCCCCGCGTCGAGGACCACGGGGACCCCTGCGCGCTCGCGGATGATCCGGAGGTTGTACGGATTGCGAATACCCGATCCGCTCCCGATCGGAGCCCCGAGCGGCATCACCGCGGCACACCCGAGGTCCTCGAGCCGGCGGGAGAGCACGGGGTCATCGTTCGCGTAGGGGAGCACCACGAAGCCGTCGTCGATGAGCAGCTCGGCGGCGACCAGGAGTTCGGCGCCGTCGGGGAGCAGCGTGTCCTCGTCGGCGATGACCTCGAGCTTGATCCAGTTGGTCTCGAAGGCTTCGCGGGCGAGCCGTGCCGTCGTGATCGCGTCGTGGGCGGTGAAGCATCCCGCGGTGTTGGGCAGGACCCGGCGTCCGGATCTGGCGACGACATCCAGGAATGAGCTGGCGCCCGCTGGATCGAGGCGGCGCAGGGCGACGGTGACGATCTCGGTCCCCGAGGCATCCAGCGCTCGCTCGAGCACATCGAGGCTCGGCGCGCCGCCGGTGCCCATGATCAGCCGCGAGGTGAAGTGTTCCCCTGCAATGACCAGGCTGTCGTCCACGTCAGCCCCCCTGGACGGCATGCAGGATCTCGAGGCGGTCGCCCGCCATGAGCATCGTGTCGGGCCAGCTCGCACGAAGCACGACGTCACCGTTGCGAGCCACCGCGATCCCGCGCTGCTCCGGCGGGAGCTCCATCAGGCGGAGCAGGTCGGTCAGCCCCAGGCCCTCCGCCACCTCACGGCTCTCGCCGTTGACGACGATGATCACGACGCGACCCCGGCCGGCCTGCGAAAGCGTGACGGCGACCACGGAGCGGTCGCGTCGGGCCACCGGCCCCCGGCGAGGACGCCTGCCACCGCGTCGGCTGTCGCGGGCGCGAGGAGATAGCCGTTCCGATAGTGGCCGGTCGCCACCACGAGCCCGTCGACCGTGGAGTCGCCGACGATGGGCATGTTGTCCGGCGATCCAGGGCGTAGTCCGGCCGACGCCTCGACAAGCTCGAGCTCGGCAACGTCGGGGACGAGCGCCTTCGCATCGCGCAGGAGTTCGTACACGGCTCCCGCGGTCACCGCGGTATCGAACGCACGCTCCTCGACGGTTCCGCCGATGACCACGCGCCCATCCCCTCTCGGGAGGATGTAGACGGCTCCGCCACGGATGACTCGTGCGATCAGGTCGGGCGCCCCGCGGAGACGGAGAATCTGGCCCTTCACCGGACGAACAGGCGGCAGTGCGTCATCCGGAACACCACGCACTGCTCCGGACCAGCACCCTGCGGCGAGCACCACGTGCGACGCCTCGAGCCGGTCACCGCCATCCAGACCGACGCCGACCGCCCGTCCGCGCTCGACGAGGAGCGACGCGCTGCACCGGTGAATCTGGACACCGAGACGGCTGCACGCCTGCAGCAGCGTCGGGACCATGGCCCTGGGGTCCACCTGGTGGTCGGTGGAGACGAGCATGCCGCCCCGAATCGACGGGGAGAGCCCTGGCTCGAGCTCGCGGGTCTGCCTCGAGGTCAGGCGCTCCACCGGAAGGCCGAGATCCTGGCGATATCGGTACTCGCGCTCGAGCGCCACCTGTTCGTCGGCGTCGACCGCAACGTGCAGCGTTTCGGTCTGGCGGTAGCCGGCCGAGCGGCCGGCATCGTGCTCGAGCTCGGCGATGAACGCCGGGTAGCGCGCGGCGGAATCCCGGTTCAGCGCGACCACGGCCTCCTCGCCGAACTCCGCCTCCCCGACCGGCGCGATCATTCCGGCGGCGAAGTGAGAGGCGCCGGATCCAGGATCAGGGTCGATGACGGCCACGCTGAGACCGGCCCGCGCGGCCCGCCAGGCCACCGACAGACCGATAACACCGCCCCCGATGACCGCTGCGTCCACGCGATTCCTCCGTTGCTGCGTCGAGTTTACGGGGCGGGCTCAACCGCGCCGATCCGATCGAGGCGGTAGCCGACACCGAAGACGGTCGTGATACGGAACGGAATCTGTGCAAAAGGCTCGAACTTCTCGCGAAGCCACCGGACATGCACGTCGACGGTCTTGGGATCGCCGTAGAAGCGGTTCCCCCACACGGCCGCGATGATCGCCTGGCGGGAGAGCACCCGGCCCGTGTTGCGAAGCAGCAGGGAGAGCAGGTCGAATTCCTTCGGGGCAAGGCGGAGCTCGACCTGTTCCACGTGGATCGTTCGGGCCGCGCGGTCGATCCGGAAGCCGTCGAACTCCTCGATCTCCGGTGCGCCGGTCGGGCGCGCGCTCATGTCCGACCGCCGGAGCAGCGCCGTGACCCGAGCGAGCAACTCGTTGAATGAGAAAGGCTTGGTCACGTAGTCGTCGGCGCCCAGCTGGAGGCCGACGACCTTGTCGACCTCGGTGCCCTTGGCGGTGAGCATGAGGATCGGTGTCGAGGATTCCTGCCGGAGCACGCGGCACACCTCGAGGCCGCTCAACCCCGGCAGCATGACGTCGAGGAGGATCAGGTCGGGCCGCTCGACACGCGCAACATCGAGCGCGTCAGGTCCTGTCGCAGCCTCGAGGACGTGGTAGCCCTCACGCACGAGGTTGTAGCGCAGCGTCTCGCGGATGGCGTCCTCGTCTTCGACCACGAGAATACGTTTGGCGACGGTGGGCGCCATCAAACGAGCTTAGCGGTTCGCCTCGATCAGCGAGTCAGGGACGCGCCTATACTCGCCGGAGTGGAGGAGTTGAGCGTCGTCGATTTACTCGCCGGCTCCGGGAGCATCGACGTGCTTCGAGCGGTGGGATTGCTCCTCGATCCCGGCATCGTCGGCCTCGACGAGGCGGGTCGCGTGCTGCTCGCCAACGAACCCGCCCGGCGCCTGCTCGGCCTCGCGCTCGTCGAGGGCTCGGAGTTCGTCGCCGGCGAGGTCGACTACCGGCTCATCCTGCTGCTCGACGCCGCGCGGCAGAGTGGCCGCGTCGAGGAGCGCGCGATCACGCTGCACGACCGCGACTTCAACGCTCGCGCGCTGGCGCTGAACGGTGAGGTGTCGACGCTGCTGCTCGTACGAGACGAGACACGCGTGCATCATCTCGAGCGAGTTCGGCGCGACTTTGTCAGTAACGTCTCGCACGAGTTGCGCACGCCGATCACGGCTGTCCAGCTGATCGCCGAGACGCTGGCGAATGGCGGTCTGGAGGACCCGACCGCAGCTGCCGGCTTCGTCCGGCGGATCGGCCAGGAAGCGTCGCACATGGCGCAGATGGTCGAGGAGCTGCTCGAGCTGAGCACCATCGAGTCCGGGCTCCGACCGATGCTCAGCGAGCGGGTCCCGATCGCCGATCTCATGGGCAGCCTGGACCGGCTCCGCCCTCTCGCCGAGAGCAAGGGTGTGTCGCTCGACGTCGTCGTCGCCGCAGGAACACCGGACCTCACCGGCGACGCCTCACATCTCGGCCAGGTGCTCCGCAACCTGGCGCACAACGCGATCAAGTTCACCCCGACGGGCGGTCGCATCACGATCAGTGCCGCTCCGGGAAGTGCGGACCACGTCGTGCTGAGCTGCCGCGACACCGGCGTCGGGATCACGCCGGCCGACCTGCCAAGAATCTACGAGCGTTTCTGGAAGGCCGACAGCTCCCGGCAGCGCGACGGCGAGGGTTCCGGGCTCGGGCTCGCGATCGTCCGCCATGTCGTCGAGGCTCACGGCGGGACCGTCTCGGTGACCTCCGAGCCCCGCCACGGGACGGAGTTCCAGGTCGTCCTCCCGGCAGCCGTCGACCGCTGACGAGCGGCGATTGACCGGCTTGCTGCCGCCAAACCGCGTTGGTTACCATTCGGCGATAGTTACGACGTAGAAAGCTTCCTGTAGGGGGAGGCCCAATGGCGGAACGCGTCCTCGACATCGATGCGTCGCCCCCGGCCGAGGGGCGGCCGGCGCTTCTCGACCGGCATCGGGATCTCCTTGACTCACGGCTCCGGAAAACGGCTCCCCGTACGACGGGGCTGCTTCGGCAGATGTCCGCGTACCACCTCGGCTACACGGATGCCCAGGGGCACCCGGCGAACGATCCCGCGGGCAAGCGGATCCGCCCGGCGTTGACACTCTGGTCGTGCGAGGCGCTCGGGGGCGAACCGGCCTGGGCGCTGCCGGCGGCGGTCGCGGTCGAGCTGATCCACAACTTCACCCTGATTCACGACGACATCCAGGACGGCGACCAGCTGCGCCGCCATCGCCCGACCGTCTGGACGATCTGGGGCACCGAACAGGGCATCAACGCCGGCGACGGGATGTTCGCCAACGCGCTGACCGGCCTGCTGGCACCGGGACCTCGCCCTGGACGGAGGATGCGCGCCGCGCACCTGCTCAGCGCGGCGGTGGTCCAGGTCGTGGAGGGGCAGTGCCTCGACCTCTCACTCGAGGGACGCGCCGGCGCCTCCCAGGCCACCTACCTCCGGCTGGTCACGATGAAGACCGGTGCGCTTCTCGGTGCCGCCATGGCGGCCGGTGCGGTGCTCGCCGGGGCGCCGCGAGACGTGGCCCAGCGTTTCGACGCCGCCGGCAGGCTGCTCGGGCTCGCCTTCCAGGTGCGCGACGACTGGCTCGGCACCTGGGGCGACCCTCAGCTCACGGGCAAGGGACGGAGCGGTGACCTGCGCAGGCGCAAGCTCACCTACCCGGTGGTCGCCGCCTACGAGGTGGCGACGCCGAACCGGCGCCGCGAACTGCGGCGCCTCTTTCGCGAGCGCGAGCCCGGGGGCGAATTCCGCCTGCGCGCCATGCTCGACGAGCTGGGTGGGCCGGCACTGACCGCGGGAGTTCCGATGGTGCTGGCGCGCGACGCCATCGCCGCGCTCACCGGACTCCCCGACGACGCACTCACCGACTTCGCGGATCTGGCGATTCATGTTGCTGAACGCAACCGCTAGCCCCGGCAGCGACGCGAAACCCGGATCGCGCACGGCCTCGCGCAAGGATGAGCACCTGCGCATCAACGTCGACGAGGACGTCTCCGCCAAGGGCGTCAACACCGGCTTCGACGACTGGCGTTTCGTGCATCGCGCGCTTCCGGAGATCGATCTCGACGACGTGATGCTGCGGGCGAACCTGCTCGGCCATCCCGTCGGTGCCCCGTTGCTCGTCTCGTGCATGACCGGTGGCACCGAACAGGCGCAGGTCATCAACGAGCGGCTTGCCCGTGTCGCACAGTGCCATGGCCTCGCGATGGGTCTTGGCTCCTGCCGTGTCCTTCTCGAGCAGCCCGATGTGCTGCCGACATTCGATGTGCGCGAGCTCGCGCCCGACGTGCCGTTGCTCGCCAATCTCGGTGCCGTGCAACTGAATCTCGGCATTGGTGTCGACGACTGCCGTCACCTCCTCCACGTGCTGCGCGCCGACGCGCTCGTGCTGCATCTGAATCCCCTGCAGGAGGCGCTGCAGTCCGCCGGCAACACGGGATTCTCCGGCCTGCTGGCACGAATCGCGACGTTGTGCTCGGGCCTCGGCGCGCCCGTGATCGTCAAGGAAGTCGGCTGGGGCATCGCCGATGATCTCGTGGCTCGGCTCTTCGAAGCCGGGGTCGCAGCTGTCGACGTTGCCGGCGCCGGTGGGACGTCATGGAGCGAGGTCGAGCGCCATCGCATGCATGACCCGGTGCACGCGCGCGTCGCGGCCGCCTTCGCCGGCTGGGGAATTCCCACCGCCGATGCGTTGATCGGCGCTCGCCGCGCCGCACCGAACGGCGTGTTGATCGCCAGCGGAGGAATCCGCAACGGCATCGACGTCGCCAAGGCACTGACGCTCGGCGCCGACTCCGTGGGCATCGCCGGGCCGCTGGTGCGCGCCGCAGCTGCCGGCGACGAGGCGCTCGAGGAGGCGGTGAGCGTCATCCTCGAGGAGCTCCGTCTCGCGATGTTCTGTGTCGGCGCGGTGCGGGTGTTCGACCTCAGCAGTGACGCGCGGCTCGTGCGCTGCGACGGGCGGGCACGCTGATGCCACAACGACCTCTGTCGCTCGAGGCAGCCGACGCGTACTGCCGCGGCCTGGTCCGCCACTACGAGAATTTCACCGTCGCCTCGCGGCTCTCGCCGCGATCGCTGCGTCGAGACCTGACCCGGGTGTATGCGTTCTGCAGGTACACAGATGACCTCGGCGATGAGAGCGGTGACCGGGCAGTGGCGATGCGGCGCCTCCGACGCTGGCGCGACGAGACCAGCGAGAGCTTCGACCACGATGAGCGCACGCATCCCGTCCTGGTTGCGCTCACGGACACCGTCCGGCGTTTCCGCCTGGAGCCGCAGCCATTCGTCGACCTCATCGACGCCAACCTCCAGGACCAGCGCGTCGACACGTACGAGGACTGGCCGGCGCTCCGTGCTTATTGCACGCTCTCGGCCGCACCGGTCGGCCGCATCGTGCTCCGCCTGTTCGACATTCGCGACCCGGCAGCTGTGCCGCTCAGTGACGACGTGTGCATCGGCCTGCAGCTCGCCAACTTCGCGCAAGATGTCTCCGTCGACAGACGGCTCGGCCGCACGTATCTGCTGCAGAGCGATATCCGCCACCGCGGGATCGACCTGGCCACCCGTTCGATGTGCGAGCGAGCGCGTGCGCTGTTGGAGTCAGGAGTCGCACTCGAGGCGATGGCACCGCCGCGCTTGCGCGTTCAGCTCGCGCTGTACCGGCTCGGCGGCATCGCCATCCTCGACGCGATCGCCGCAGCGGGATACCGCACGGCAACGCACCGCCCAACGGTCGACCGACTAGCGCGCGTGCGACTCGCCACCGGCGCGCTCACAGCGACGACGGCAACAAGCGTTATGCGCTACAGCACAAAGCGCACCAGGCTCGAGGGGGGAGGCGGACGTTCAGCGAATTTGGGAGCGAGCGAGGAGCGCGATAATGTGTCGGCGCGACGAGGGAGCGGACACGCTGAGCACATCGTCCGCCTCCCCCCTCGAGCCGCACCACAGAGCGCTACCGCTGCGCCAGCGAGAGAACAGCGTGCTTGACACCTCGATCGCCCCCGACGTTCGCGCCCTCGAGCGCTACTGCGAGGACATGGCGCGCCGGGAGGCGGCCAACTTCTACTGGGGATTCATCGCGTTGCCCCGCCGGCAACGCACCGCTATCTATGCGCTCTACGACTTTGCCCGGCAGGTCGACGATGACGCCGACCTCGACGGTCGCGCGTCGCGCGACGAGCGTCTCGAGCATCATCGCCGCCGCCTTCGTGATGCCCGGCCCGCCGACAGCACCGACCCGGTGATGGGACTGCTCGCCATCGCGATGCGCCGCCACGCGATTCCGCTCGCCGAGCTCGACATGCTCATCGACGGTGTGGCGATGGACTTGACGACGACGCGATATCAGACGTGGGACGAGTTGCGTGCATACGCCAACCTCGTCGCTTCCGTCGTCGGCAGGATGTGCGTGCGCATCTTCGGCTTTCGCGACCCGATCGCCCTTGATCGCGCCGACGAGCTGGGCGTCGCGCTCCAGCTCATCAACATCCTGCGTGACGTCCAGGAGGACGCCGCGCGCGGTCGCATCTATCTGCCGATGGAGGAGCTTGCGGCGTACGGCATCACCGAGCGCCACATCCTCGAAGGACAGGTCGCTCCGGGCTGGAACGCGTTCATGGCGATGCAGATCGCTCGCGCGCGACAGCTGCACGCGTCCGGGATTCGCGTCACCGAGTCGATCCCCAAGCAACCGGGGGTATGCGTACGCACGATGGCCGGGATCTACCTGGGGATCCTCGACCGCATCGAGGCCGCACCCGAGTTGCCGCTGCACGGACGCGCACGCCTTTCCAAAGCGGCGAAGCTGACCGTGATGGCCCGGTCGTGGCTGGCGGCGGTATGACACGCCAACCGCGGGTCGCGGTTGTCGGTGCGGGACTCGCCGGGCTCACCGCCGGACTCGCGCTCGCCCGTCGCGGCTGGCGGGTCGATCTGTACGAGCGTTCGCGACTCCTCGGGGGCAAGGCGACCTCGTTCGAGGTCGACGGACACGAGGTCGACTGCGGTCAGCACGTCGTCCTCGCGTGCTGCACGGCAACCCTCGAGTTGATCGAGGAGCTCGGGCTCAGTGACTCGCTCTACATCCAGTCGCGCTTCGAGGTCACCGTGCTGTCTCGCAATCGGCCGCCTGCTCACCTGCGCGCGTCCGATCTCCCGGCGCCGCTCCACCTGATGGCAGGCTTCGCCCGCTACCCACATCTGACGACGCTCGACCGCATCCAGATTGGTCGCGCGCTCGTCGCGGCACGAGGCGATCGCAGACCCGGCGGCGACATGGCCACGTGGCTGCGCCGCCATCATCAGAGCACGCGCTCGCTGCGCGCGTTCTGGGAGCCGTTTCTCGTCCCGGCACTCAATGCGCCGCTGCACCGCGTGTCGGCGGAGATGGGTCTGTTCGTGATCCGGACCGCATTTCTCGGTGATCGTGACGCCGCTCGCATCGCGTACCTGAAGGTGCCGCTCGCGAGGCTCGCGGAGGCGGCGGCGGCGCGTCTTGACGGCGTTCACCTCCGTCAGGCCGTGGTCGGCGTGCACCGTGAGGGCAACCGCGTCACCGGCGTGAAACTGAGCGGCGGGGCCGGCGCGGCGTGCGACGCATGCGTGATCGCGGTGCCTCCGAGCAGGCTCCGCGCGATGGTCGACGATGACCCGGCGCTCGGCATCGGAGGACTCGATGCGTTCGACCCGATGCCGATCGTCGACGTGCATCTCTGGTACGACCGGCCGGTCCTCGGCTGCGATTTCGCGGCGCTCCTCGACTCACCGGTGCAGTGGGTGTTCGAGAAGTCGCCGGGATATGTGTGCTGCAGCATGAGCGCCGCCGACGAGTACGTGCAGCGCCCTGAGCAGGAGTTGGTGGAGCTCTGCCGCGCCGCCCTCGCGTCGGTGCTGCCGCAGGCCGGGCGGGCTCGACTGCTGCGCGGTGCCGCGACCCGAGACCCGGACGCCACCTTCATCCCGGCGCCCGGTGTCCGCCGCCCCGGTGCGGCGACGGCACTCTCCAACCTCGTGATCGCCGGCGCATGGACCGACACCGGCTGGCCGGCGACGATCGAGTCCGCCGTACGCAGCGGACGGACCGCGGCGCTGATGCTCTACAGCAATGCCGCCGGGTGGACATCCGCGTCGAGCTCGCCGGCCGACGGAGCGAGACGGGAGGTGGCCGGTGCCGTCTGAAGCGCTTCGCGCCGCCGTCGACTGGCTCATCGACCACCAGGATGCAGCCGGTTGGTGGAGTGGTGAGCTCGAGACCAACGTGACGATGACCGCGGAACACGTGCTCCTGCTTCGTTTTCTCGGCGTCTCGCACGACGACATTCGCGATGGCGCCATACGCCACATCCTCGGCGCGCAGCGCGACGACGGCACGTGGGCCCTGTACCACGATGGCCCCGGCGACCTGAGCACCACCATCGAGGCGTATGTCGCGCTCCGAGTGCTCGGCGTCGACGCCGTGCGGCCGGAGCTGCGGCAGGCGCTCCGAATGATTCTCGACCAGGGCGGTCTCGTCGAAGCGCGCGTCTTCACGAAGATCTGGCTCGCCCTCTTCGGCGTCTATCCGTGGGACGGCGTGCCGAGCATGCCGCCAGAGCTGGTGCATCTCCCCTCCTGGGCCCCGCTCAACCTCTACGACTTCGCATGCTGGGCGCGGGGAACCATTGCACCGCTCCTCATCGTGATCTCGCGTCGCCCCGTGCGTGACCTCGGGGTCAGCGTCAGCGAGGTGATCGTTCCAGGCAGTGAGCAGCGGATGCACCGCGTCGCCGGGTCGGGCGTGTTCCTTCAGCTCGACAAGGTATTGAAGCTCTACGAGCGTCTGCCCCGCCAGCCGGGGCGTGCGGCGTCGCGCACCAGGTTGGTCGAGTGGATCACGGAACGGCAGGAGGCGGACGGCGGCTGGGGCGGGATCCAACCGCCCTGGGTGTACTCACTGATTGCGCTGCACCTCGAGGGGATGTCGCTCGACCACCCGGTGATTCGCCGCGGCCTCGAAGGTTTCCGGCGGTTCGCCATCGACGACGAGAACGGCTGGCGCCTCCAGGCGTGCATGTCGCCGGTATGGGATACGGCGTGGGCGATGCTTGCGCTTCGCAGAGCCGGCGTGCCGCGCGAGCACCCGTCGCTGCGGCGGGCCGTGGACTGGGTGATCGGTGAGCAGATTTCGGGCGGTGGCGACTGGCAGGTGAAGGTGCCACTCGATCACGGCGGCGGCTGGGCTTTCGAGTTCGACAACGACATCTATCCCGACGTCGACGACACCGCCGTGGTCGTGCTCGCGCTGTTGGATGCGGGCGATCCGGAGCGCGTCTTGGCGCCGGTCGCAGACGCCGTGACGTGGTGCCGCGCCATGCGCTCTCGCAACGGTGCGTGGGCTGCGTTCGACAAGGACAACACGCGCGCCCTGGTGTACAAGCTCCCCTTTGCTGATTTCGGCGCCATGCTCGATCCACCGTCGGAGGACGTCACCGCGCACGTGATCGAGATGCTCGCGGCCGTGGGTTGCGGGCCGGATGACCCCGACATTCCGCAGGCGCTGGCCTACCTTCGCGCGGCGCAGCGCCCGTGGGGGTCGTGGTACGGCCGCTGGGGCGTGAACCACATCTACGGCACCTGGTGCGTGGTCAGTGCGCTCGTCGCACTGGGCTCCGGCGCGGACATGGTTCGCGACGCCGGTACGTGGGTGCGTCGCGTGCAGAACTCCGATGGTGGCTGGGGTGAGTCGTGTCACTCGTACGTCGACGAGTCCTTCGCCGGTGTCGGCACCAGCACGCCCTCGCAGACGGCATGGGCGATGCTCACGTTGCAGCTCGCGGGGCTGGGCGACGACCCGGCGTGTGCGCGCGGCAGGGCATTCCTGCTCGAGCGCCAGCGCGACGGAACGTGGGATGAGCCCGAGCACACGGGCACCGGCTTTCCCGGCGACTTCTACATCAACTATCACCTCTACCGGCACGTTTTTCCAACCCTGGCGCTTGCCGGTGGGGAATCCACCGAGACCGGCGAGCCCGCAAGCGAGCGCGAGCTCGTCGCCCACAGATAAGAACCGAGAGCACGAAGGAGGCAGTCATGGCGGTGCCACTGAGACAGGCGATGCGTGTCGGGAGCTACGTGGCGCGGCAGCGCCTGCGCCGCAACGAGAAGTTCGCGCTGGTGCTCCAGCTCGAACCGCTGTATCAATGCAACCTGGCGTGTGCGGGGTGCGGCAAGATCCAGCACGAGGATCCCATTCTTCAGCGGCGCCTCACCGTGCAGCAGTGCATCGATGCCGTCGAGGAATGTCAGGCGCCAATGGTATCCATCGCCGGCGGCGAACCGTTGGTGCACAAGGAGATCGATCAGATCGTCGCGGCGCTGGTGGCGCGCAAGCGCTATGTGTATCTCTGCACCAACGCGCTCCTGCTCGAGAAGAAGCTGCATCTCTTCACGCCCTCACCGTACTTCTCGTTCTCGATCCACATCGACGGGCTCCGCGAGCGTCATGACGAGTCGGTCTGCCGCACCGGCGTCTTCGACAAGGCTGTCGCCGCCATCGCCGCCGCCAAGGCGCGCGGTTTCCGGGTCACCACCAACACGACCTTCTTCGACCAGGACGACGCGCGTTCGATCCGTGGCGTGCTCGACTTCCTCAACGACGAGGTGCAGGTCGACAGCATGCAGATCTCACCCGGCTACGCATATGAGAAAGCGCCCGATCAGGATCACTGGCTCAACGTCGAGCGCACCCATGCGATCTTCCGCGACGCGTTCGCCGACGGGCGCCGCAAGAAGTGGCGGCTCAACCACTCCCCGCTCTTCCTCGATTTCCTGGAGGGCAAGGTGGACTTCAGCTGCACCGCATGGGGAATCCCGAGCTACTCGGTGCTCGGCTGGCAGCGTCCGTGCTACCTCATGTCCGACGGGTACGCGACGTCGTATCGCGAGCTGCTGGACACGACCGAATGGGAGAAGTACGGCCGCGGCCGTGACGAGCGCTGCGGGAACTGCATGGCGCATTGCGGCTACGAGCCGACCGCGGTCGTTGCGACGTCCGCATCGTTGCGCGAGTCGCTGCGCGCCGCGAGTGACAGCCTCCGGCCTCGCGGATCCAAGCCACACCTGAACTGACGTGAACGCGGCGCAGACGGGGCCCGGCGACGCGGAGGTCATGCTCACCGGTGCGTCGGGGTTCGTCGGCTCACACGTGCTCGCGGCGCTGCTCGCCGGCGGGTACCGCGTTCGCGCCCTGGTGCGCGGACCCTGGGATGCGCCGCCCGGCGCCGTGGCCGTGACCGGCGATCTCCGTGAACCGGGGGCGCTGGTTCCAGCACTGCGGGGATGCCGGTACCTCATCCACACCGCGGCGCTGTATTCATTCGCGCCGCGAGATCGCGCGGCGATCGCGGCGGTCAACATCCGCGGGACGTCCGGCATCCTCGAGGCGGCGCGGACCGCCGGCGTGGAGCGATGCATCGTGACGTCGAGCTCGGCGGCGCTCGCGCCGGCGTCGAGGTCGCGCCCCGCGACCGAGGATGACTGGGCGAGCCCGGACCACCATTCGTGGTCGTATCACTCGTCAAAGCTCTCGGCTGAGCGCGCGGCGCTGCGCGCGCAGATCCCGGTGATCACCGTGCTCCCCACGGCGCCGATCGGATCAGGCGATCGGCGGCCGACCCCGACCGGCAAGATCATCGTCGACCTGCTCCGCGGACGGATGCCCGCAACCCTCGGCGGTGGCATGAATATCGTCCCGGTCGAGGATGTCGCGGCTGCGCACCTGCTTGCCCTCGAACGCGGACGCCCGGGCGAGCGCTACATCGCGGGAGGCGTGAATCTCACGCTCGCGGAGTTCTGGCGGCTGATCGCACGTGCTGCGGGGCGGTCGGAGCGGACATACCGGCTGCCCTATGCCATCGCTGTCGCGGCGGCTCGTGTCGATGCCGCCCGCATCCGGATCACCGGCGGGGTGCCCGCCGTTCCGCTGGAAGGGGTTCGGATGGGCCGCCTCGAGATGTACTCGTCGAGTGCCAAGGCGACGGATGAGCTCGGATACGCGCCTTCGAGCGCGTCCGCCGCGGTCGAACGGGCAGTGCGCTGGTATCGCGAGAGCGGCTATGCCGCGTGACACGCACGTTCTGGCCGTCTGCGCGATGGGCGTGGAGGCGTGGGGTGTCCGGCGCAGGGCGCGGCACGTCCGGGTCGTGCAGGTTGGTATCGGCGGGAGGCCGGAGACGGCGCTGACCGGAATCGTGATCAGCGCCGGGCTCTGTGGGGGCCTGCTGCCCGACCAGATGCCGGGCACCGTCGTCATCCCGACCGAGGTGGTCGACGAGCGCGGCGTGATCCACGCCTGCGATCCCGGCGTCGTCGCCGCCCTCACGCATGCGGCGCACTACCTGCGCTTCCCCGTCGCGGGTGGGTCGCTGATCTCGACGTCCGCGATGGTCACGGGCTCCGGGCGCGAGACATGGGCGAGCCGAGGCCACGTCGCGGTGGACATGGAGTCGGCCGCGGTGGCGGAATCCGCGTCGCGTTTCGGAGTGCTTCGGGTGATCCTTGACACCCCGACCCGCGAACTCTCGGATGCGTGGGCGTCGCCGGCGCGCGCGATCCGGCAGCCGTCGAACTGGGGTGAGGCGATGTGGCTCGGCATCAATGCACCGCGCTACGCGCTGCGGGTCGGGGCGGTGCTAGAGGCGGCCTTCCTCGGCAATATCGACCCCGAGATATAGCTGCACCGCGCCTCGGAGCATCTGCGCGACCCCGGGGATGTCGAAGTCCTGGGCCATCTCGTGGAGGGCGGCGCGCTGGGCGTGGAGCGCAGCCTCGACGACGCGGCAGCCAGCTTCGGTGAGGCCGACGCGCACCATCCGCCGATCGGGCGCCGAGCGCAGGGTCCGGACCAGGCCACGATCGTTCAACTCGTGGACCATCAACGAGACGCGGGCCTCCGGCGCCTGGATGAGGTCCGCGAGGTCTCCCTGGACGCATCCCTCCGTGCCGGCCGCCCCGGCCTCGAGGAGGAGGTGGTACTGCAGGGGGCTCAGATCGTGCTGAGCAAGCGAGCGATTGATCTGGATCATTGCCTGCCGGAAGCCGCGCCGGAAGATCGCCGCGAGCCGCAGATCGTGGATCGTGGCGTCCTGAAAGAAGTCGGCGTCCCGGCTCTCGGGCTCAGCCTCGGTGGCCAAGGTCACCGTCCGACTTTACAAGGTGCGCGACGGTGACCTGGGGGCTGCAGGGCGGCGTGGAGCAAATGTTTGTTTGCAGACGGTAAAGAACAGTGAAGTCTTCGCAGGCCCGTTCCATCCCCTCAGGTGCGCGTTGTCAGGATGCTCGCCCAGGGGCCACAACTGAGGGGGTTGCCAGCCAGGGGGATGGTGCCTAGGGGGCGGGTCCCGCCGGACGGGAGCGCAGCCCGCATCACGCGGGCTACGTCTCCCTCCGCACGTTCGTGCCTGCCTCGGTCAGGTGCCTGGACAACCCCGCATCCGTATGACCATCGTCTGGTCGGCACCAGCAGCGTCAAGCCCTGGGGGCCCGGCTCAGGGTGCTGCGCGGTCGGGAAGCACATGACCGAGCGCGCGGAGCGCCCGAACGTACTTCGGTGTGCTCTCCGGGTCACCCGCGCCTGCGGCCAGGAGCCGCGCCATGACGGCGTCGATCAATGCGGCGTCCGCGTCGAAGAGTTCCACCTCGACCTCGCGAAATGTCTCAACGGTTCTGTCGTCCAAGCGGACCGCAACGCGGTCGTCGGCCACCTCGGCACGGCGGGTGGCACCGCCGACGAGGTCGACGGTGTGCCGGTCAGTGACCAGTGAGGCGATGGGATGCAGGCTCACCTCCCCGACCACCGGGCGAATGGCGTCGACTGCCGCCTCGGGCGGCCGGTCGGGCAGGCCCGGGAAATCCGTCTCCTCGCGGGACACAGCGTCGCCGATCATCCGCGCTCCGGCTTTGAGGGTCCACTTCCCAGGCTCGCCGGGAGCGCTTCGGTGGCGGAGGCCGAGGTTTGCGTGGAGGAGTGTCAGGTCGTCGGTGTCCCAGTACGTCGCGGAGAGTTCGACGCTGCCGCGGTCAACCGCACGCGTGCCATCGACGACGCCGTCGAGGTCGGGCAGCACGAAGCCGGCGTCGACCGGGATCTTGATCTCGCGTTCCTCGGGCATGGTTCGATGACTCTAATCGGCCATCCCTGCGCGGGCTCGACTGACCTGTGGCGACGGCGCTCCCTGCCCCCTGGCTAGATCGTGCTGCTTCGTTGCGGGCGGAGGAGACCCCCTCCGCCCCACGCTGAGTCTCGCCAGCGGTCTCAGAGAAATTCCTCGAACCCCGGCCATGCGGCCAGCATCTGGCGGCGCAGTTCATCGGAAAGCGGCAGGTACGTGCCGGTCGCATCGGCCACCACACCGCCGTCGGGGAGGAGCACACGACCCTCCGTGTGGAGCGCCCGACGCATGAGCCGTGTGATGCGACCCTCGACGCGAAGCCGCGTCCCGAGCGGCGCCGCCCGGCGGTAGCGGACTTCGAGGCGACCGGTCACCACCCAGTGACGGTGCAGGGCGGAGCAGCGGCCCATGACGTCGTCGAGCACCGCGCTGAGGATGCCGCCGTGCGCGAAGCCCGGAAAGCCGGCGTGGTCGTCGCCAGGCGTCCAGTGCGTGAAGACGAGGTTGCCCTCGAGCTCGTACTGCAGATGCAGGCCCGTGGGATTGCGCAGGCCGTGCACCCAGTTCTGCTGGAATTCGCTGCGATCGTTGAGCCAGGCCGGGTCGATGTCCTGGTTGATCACGGCGCCGTGAGGCGGTCGAGCCCACCGACGTACGCGCGCAGCGGTTCAGGAATCATCACGCTGCCGTCCTCCTGTTGGTACGTCTCGAGGATCGCGTCGAACGTGCGCGGCACGCCGAGCGCGCTGCCGTTGAGCGTGTGCACGTGGCGCGGCTTCTCCCCGGGTGCGGGGCGGTAGCGGATGTTGGCGCGACGCGCCTGGAAATCTGCGAAGACCGAGCACGACGATACCTCGAGCCACTGCTGCATCCCCGGCGCCCACACCTCGACGTCGTACTTCTTCCACTGCGCGAATCCCAGGTCGCCGGTGCACATGAGCAGCACCCGGTAGTGCAGACCGAGGCGTTGCAGCACATGCTCGGCGTGCGACGTGATCAGCTCGAGCTCATCCATCGATGCTTCCGGTGTGGTGAAACGCACCATCTCCACCTTCTCGAACTGATGCAACCGGATGTAGCCGCGCGTGTCCTTTCCCGCTGCGCCGGCCTCGCGACGCCAGCACGGCGTCAGCGCCACATGCGCGATCGGCAGTTGCGCAGCCTCGAGGATCTCACCGGAGTAGAGGTTGGTCACCGGTACCTCTGCGGTCGGAATCAGGAAGAGTCCGTCATCGGCGTGATACGCCTCATCCTCGAACTTCGGGAGCTGTGCCGTGCCGACCATCGCCTCACGGCGCACGAGAAACGGCGGCGCAATCTCGGTGTAACCGTGCTCTCGCGCGATGTCGAGCATGAACGAGGTCAACCCGCGTTGCAGGCGCGCACCGTCGCCCCGCAGCACGACGAATCTCGAGCCGCTGATCTTCACGGCGCGCTCGAAGTCGAACACGCCGAGCCGCTCGCCGATCTCGTAATGCGGCTGCGGATCGAAGGCGAAGGTCGGCGCGTCGCCCCACGTCCGTGCGACCACGTTGTCCTCGGGGCCGCCACCGTCGGGAACGCTTTCGTGGGGTGGATTGGGCACCTCGAGCAACAGTGCGTCGACGCGTTGATCCAGCTCGGTCAGGCGCGCCTCGCCATCCTGGATCCGCTGCTTGAGCGCGGTCAGTGATGCGCGCTGTTCGTCGGACGGTTTCCCGCGCACCGATGCCGACGCCGACCGTTGCTCGGCACGATCCTGCTCGACGGTGGTGCGCAGACTGCGCGCCTCGGTGTCGACGGCGAGCAACTCGTCGATGGGCGCCGACTCGCCTTTGCGCCGTGCGCCGTCGCGCACCGACTCGGGATCGTCGCGGATCCGCTGCATCGGCAGCATCAGGAGTCACCACCAGGCCGCTGCGGACGCATCGTCGGGAACAGCAGGACGTCCCGGATGGTCGCCGAATCCGTCAGCAGCATCACGAGCCGGTCGACGCCGACGCCGAGACCGCCTGCGGGCGGCATGCCGACCTCGATCGCCTCGAGAAAGTCCTCATCGATCGGTGGAATCTCCGAGTCGCCGGCGGCACGCAGGCGCGCCTGCTCCTCGAAGCGAGCGCGCTGGTCGATCGGGTCATTGAGCTCGCTGAACGCGTTGGCGAGCTCGCGCCCCGCGACGATCAGCTCGAACCGTTCGACGAAACGGGGATCGTCGTTGCGGCGGCGTGCGAGCGGGCTCACCTCGGCAGGGTAGTCGAGGACGAATGTCGGATCCCAGAGCTCACTCTCGACGCGCTGCTCGTAGACCTCGAGCAGCACCGCGCCCGGTCCCAGATCGCGAGCCACCTCGACACCGATCGCCGCTGCGGCCGCGTGCATGCCGTCCCACGACGCGCGCGCATCGATGCCGGTGTGCTCGAGCACGAGGTCGACCATTGTTGCGGTGCGATACGGTGGCCGGAGGTCAAGGGAGCGGCCGAACGCGGTGCGCAGCAGTGGATCCTCACCGTGTGCGCTGCCACCGTCGTCGCCGTCCGCCACATGCGGTCCGGCTGCCGTGGCCGCCGCCGTGATCAGCGACTCGGTGAGCTCGCGCATGTCGTCGTACGTCGCGTACGCCTGGTATGCCTCGAGCATCGTGAACTCCGGGTTGTGGCGCGGCGACAGCCCTTCGTTGCGGAAGACGCGACCGATCTCGTAGACACGCGCATAGCCGCCGACGATCAACCGCTTGAGGTGCAGCTCGATCGCGATGCGCAGGTAGACATCGGTGTGCAGCGCATTCCAGTGCGTCTCGAACGGCAGCGCGTGGCCGCCGCCGGGGATCGGTTGCAGGATTGGAGTCTCGACCTCGAGAAAGCCTCGCTGATCGAGCGTCGCTCGCAGCGCACGGATCAAGCGCGTTCGCGTGGCGAAGTGGCGTCGCTGCGAGGCGTTGCTCAGCAGGTCGAGGTAGCGCTTGCGGTACCTCGTCTCCTGGTCCTGGAGGCCGTGGAACTTCTCCGGCGGCGCGTGCAGTGCCTTCACCAGCAACGTCACCGTGTCGACGAGAACGCTCGGTTCGCCGCGTCTCGTTCGAGTCAGCGGTCCGGTGATGCCCACGATGTCGCCGAGGTCGAGCAGGCTGACCATCGCGTGGGCGTCGCCGGCGCGGTCGGCGCGGAACCACATCTGCATGCGCCCCGATTCGTCCTCGACGTGCGCGAAGGCGGCGCCCCCGAGGTCCCGCAACTGCATGATCCGTCCGGCGACGGAGACGACGGGTCGACCCGTTGCCTCGACTTCCGCGTCCGGGTGGTCCGCTTCATACGCGTTGAGGAGCAGGCGCGACTGCTCCATCGTTGCGGTCGGCGCGAAATCGACTCCGTATGACGGGATCCCGCGCGCGGCGAGCTCATCGACCGTGCGGCGGCGCTCCGCGAAGAGGTCGTCGGATGGCATGCGGCTATCTTCCCCGGCCGGGCTCGCGGCGTGCGCGACACGCCCCGCGCGGTCCCCTAGTTGATCTTGGTGATCTTGATCTGCCGGGAGCCGCCCGGGCTGACCACATCGACGGTGTCTCCGACGCTGTGGCCGAGCAACGCTTTGCCGACCGGCGACTCCATCGAGATCCGGCCCTCTGCGACATCAACTTCGGCCGGCCCGACAATCGTGAGCGTCTGCTTGCCGAAGTCATCCTTGACGTCAACGGTCGTGCCGACACTCACGATGCCGCTCTCACTGCCCTCTTCGATGATGACGGCGTTGCGGAGCATGTTCTCGACGACGAGGATGCGACCCTCGAGCATTCCCTGCTCATTTTTCGCCTCGTCGTACTCAGCGTTCTCCGAGATGTCCCCGAAGTCCTTGGCGTACTTGATGCGCTCGGCCACCTCGGCGCGACGGACAGTGCGCAACTCATCCAATTCGTGCTCGAGCTTGACGAGACCGTCTCGCGTGAGCAACACAGGTTTGTCCATGAAATTCCCTGGTACGACACAATCCGGGCGGGGTAACCGTTGACCTCCGCTCTGAGGAGACCGGAGTATAGGCGAGCAATGTCCAATCCGGCGTAACAACTTGTCGTTATTCCTTGACGGAAATGGATCTGGTTCATATGATCCGTCGCGAGGTCACGGCGGGATCTCCAATACTGCCCCCCCTCTCGGGGCGTCTCTGGTTTCCAGAGGCGCCCTTCTTTTTGTCCTCTAGCTGTAATGCCCATAGAGGTTGTTGACAAAGAGAGAGCCCCCGAGCTGAGTTTGGGTTGTTGAAATCCACCCAGACGGAGGCTCTCCGGTGTCCCATCCTAAGGCGGCACTCACCCCGGTTGG
>Ga0302325_10000333_pt1 | contig 134376 bp, 123 predicted proteins | sample Palsa_T0_2_FD_201948 | JGI IMG/M metagenome (GOLD analysis project Ga0302325, IMG submission 201948) | Peat permafrost microbial communities from Stordalen Mire near Abisko, Sweden - Palsa_T0_2 | ecosystem: Environmental > Terrestrial > Soil > Palsa > Peat permafrost | place: Sweden: Abisko...
TGGCGCTCGAAGTAAGAGGCGGTGGGCACGACGACATCGTAGCCGCTGCTTCCCGCGAGCAGCTTGGTGTCCAATGTTTCATTGGCGTCGTAGTAGGCGGCGTTTACCTTGATACCCGTCTGCTTCTCGAACCTTGACAGCGTTGTCGGCGCAAGATAATCGGACCAGATATAGAGGTTGAGGACCTTCCCGGTATCGGCGGGACCGCCTGAGTGAGCCGCCGATCCTGGTTTGCCGCCACCGCAAGCGTTCAACAGCAGTCCGCAACCCAGCGCCAAAGTCAACGTCCGATTTACGCCGAACATAAACGCCTCCCCTGATTATTTTCTGCGAGCGCTCGTTATATCGCAGCGGGCGCCAAGCGGACAGGGACCTTTGTTGGAGAAGGCCGATTGCGCATTGCGTCATTGGGGGTTTGAGATTCATCAGGACGATCACGCGCTTGTCCGGATAGGGCCAGGGGCGCGTTCCAGATTCCGAGTGCTGGCGCTCATTGCAGTGAGCGTCGCGCGGAGTATCGTTCCTGTCGCTGACGCGCAAAGAGTCATGGGTGGGGTCGCGTGTGGTGTCGTCGGATAGCGACAGTCGCCGACGCTCAGTTACGCATTGGGGGACATATGAGCGTGGAGCCAAGTGAATTGACGAGTGAGGTCTGGACCCAATGGCAGGGACACGTCATCAATGGCGTGTTCCCCTTGGGACGCTTTCTGGGTTGTTCGGATCACAGCGGCGTCTTCCTCACCAGGTCTGCGACGCCAGGCCGTTCGGAAGTCGCGATCAAGCTCGTTCCTACCAATCGGGACCTGGCGGAGTCACAACTGCCGCGATGGAAGAGGGCTGGCGGCCTCGCTCATCCGCACCTGCTAGGCCTGTTGCAGTGGGGCGGATGCCAGCTTGAAGGGCTGCCCTATCTGTACGTGGTCATGGAGTACGCCGACCAGACTCTTGCACAGCTGTTGCGACACCGCGCGCTGACGGACGACGAAGTGCGAGAGATGCTGCGGCCGACCCTGGACGTGCTAGCGTTCCTGCACAGTCAAGACCTGGTGCAAGGCCAGTTGAAGCCGGCAAACATTCTGGTCGTGGGAGATCGGCTGAAGCTGGCGAGTGAAACGATTCGTCGCGTCAGCGAAGGCACGGTGAGCCTCAACGCGCCGACTGCGTACGATCCTCCGGAAGTCCGGCACGGAAGCAATTCCACTGCTGGGGATATATGGGGTCTCGGTGTCACCCTGCTCGAAGCGTTCACTGGCCGTCCGCCTGCGGACTTGGGGAAGCCCGGGGAAGGTGTCACGCTGCCAGCCGATTTCTCGCCGACATTCCGCGACGTCGTGGCCCGTTGTCTGAGCCCCAGCCCGAAGGATCGTCCCAGCGTGACGGAGCTCTTGGCCTGGGCCGGCGGGCCATCGGCGGTGTCTGTGGCGGCCGCGCCCATTGAGCCCGCGGCGGCCATACCACCCGAGCCGGGACCACCCGAGCCAGCGCCGCCGCGGACTCCACTGCCGCCAACTGCGACTGCTTCCGAAGCGGCGGTCCCCGCGCCGCCCAGGGCACAGTCTTCGAAGCCGCGAGCCTTGCCTGCCGCAGTGCTCGGAGCGGTCGTGATTCTCGCGGTGGGTTGGTCCGGGATGCGCTTACTCAAATCGCATTCCGCTCCGCCTCCACCTCAGAACGGGTCACAGTTACAAACCCCAGGCGCCGCGCCGGCGGCAGGGGTTGTTCGCGCACCTGTCTCGGCGGAATTGCCCACGACGCCGGTGCGGAGCGATGTGGCCACGTCGCCAGCGGCGCTCCACGAGGTGATCCCTGAAATTCCGCACAGCGCCCATCGAACCATCCGCGGACATATCAAAGTGTGGGTTCGAGTCATCGTCGACCAGGATGGTTCGGTGTATGCCACCACTCTGGATCGAACTGTGTCGAGCAGATATTTCCAACGCCTCGCCATTGAGGCGGCCAAGAAATGGACGTTTCCACCGATCGATACCCCGTCCCGGCGCGTGATGCAGGTTCGATTCGACTTCAGTCGCGACGGCACCACGGGCCATGCCGTGGCGCTCGACTAAAACGATAGCAACGGTCGCCGCTCTCGGGGCTCCTGGGCAAATCAGAGGTCCGATGATTCGTAGTGGAGTACAGTGCTCGGTCTCGTTAGAAGATACTCCGTGTCCGCTGGGTAGTAACGAGCTTGATCCACAGGATCACCGGCGAATGCGCGTATAGCGTCCAACGAAGTCCACCAACTCAACGTGACGATCTCACTGCGGTCCGCGTCGAGATCTCGCACGGCGATGACCGCGCCAAGATTACCAGGCGTGTCCCGATAGCCGGCAATACCTGTGGTGCGGACGTACTCCACATATTCGGCTTTCTTTGGTCGCCGAATTTCCGCTCGCCATTCGCGAAGAATACTCAGCGATGTTCTCCCGGGCAGTTCCTGTCTGCCAGCAGGCCTGGTTCAAGGTGTGTAATGCGTGTAGATCAAGTCGGTAGCTTTGGCAGGCTCGTGACAGGGAAAGCAGGTTTTAAGCAGCGCTGCGTCGGCAGGTTTGCCATCTGCGTTGAAGTGCCCGAACCCCCAACCGCCCGTCGACGCGTACTTTTTCGAGTTCTTGACCTCGAACTGTACGCTCGTGGCGGGGCCGGGAACGAAGGATTGTTTGTCGCCAAAGACCTTGTTGTTCTCCTCCGACGGGACATGACTGTAGTGCAGGCGATGATTGCGCCGTGGGGAAAGGGAAGCTTCCCTTCGCGGTACGCCTTGATGGCTACATCGTTGCCCAAAACGATGGCGAAACTGTGGAGGTTGCCTTCTTCGTGGGCGACGGAGATCACCTTCCAGTCCCGGTATCCTGCGGGAATTTGGGTCACGTAGACTGGAGCGGAATTCTCCTCTGCCTGTCCGGACATGGTGGCCAGGTAGGCGATTACGCTAGCCAGCGTTGCAGCTGCCATCGCCAGGGCGCTTTTAGGTTTCATGCCGACACCTTTATCGTTTTTGGCTGGATGCCGGTTTTAACACCGTTGCGTGACAACATCACTTCTCCTCGTGCGTACGCACACTTGGGTTGAAAGCTGGCGCCGGCTGCCAATGAACCCTCGTTCGGCGTCTTATGTAGGCCGTGGTTTGACTCGCCGAGGATAGCCGCCGCGGCCGGCGCGAATGACCAGCAATCCGCCGATGAAATAGGCCAGTGCCCCTGCTGCCGCCGCTGGAAGCGACGCGGTAAAATACGAATAGAAACCGTTCGACTGGTAGCTGAGTGGATTGAGTAGGCCGATGTACACGCAGCAACCAACGGTGAGCGCGATCAGCGCAGCCGGATTGAAGCCGCCCCAGAACTGGTAATCACCGCGTACCGTGTAGATCGCACGCACATCGACGCGGCGGCGTCGCAAAACGAAATAGTCGACGATTTGGATTCCACAGATGGGCGCGAACGCGACCGCGATCAGCGCGAGAAAGTTGCCGAACTTGGCGAAGAACAGCTCGGGTATGAACACGCCCACCAACGCGACCGGGGCGATGGTCACGAGCAGCAGCGCGCTCCATGAGCGACGCTGCAAGGCCCTGAAGTTTCTCAGGCCGATGGCGGAGGCGTATATGCCGGCCGTGGTGGTACCGAGGTTCGCCGCCGTAACGAATGCGAGCGAAACGATCGCGTATGCAGGGCCGCCGACGGTGCGCAGCCACTGTGCCGGATCGGATGATTTGAGTACGAGCACGGCAGCGAGTCCGATGAGGCTCAATAGGGGGACGGGCGCGCACATTCCGAGCATCACGGGCAAGACCACGGTGCGTCCGTTCGGCGCCATGCGAATCATGGCGCCGATGTAGGGCCACCACGACAGGGTCGCACCGATGCCGAGCTCGACGCCGGTGGTGTAGTTCCATAGGGGTTGCGCGCTCGCATAGGAGGGATGCGCCGAGATGAGCTCGGGCCAGCGATGAGACACCAAAAGGTAAAGCATCCAAATACCGACAAAAACGTGGATGAAAAGGACATTCGACACCAACGACACGCCGGCGGCGCCGCGGCGCAAAGCGATGAAAATCGCGCCGCAGGCGAGGAGCGTTAGCAAAGGCACGAGGACGGTGCTCTGTGCTCCGGCATCCAGCATCCCGAGCGCCACCGCCAGCTGCACCGCGGATTTGGCAAAGAAGATAAGCAACAAGGAATTCCACCCAATGATCGAAATGCCCTGCAATGCGGCGGGCACTATCCAGCCGCGTGTGCCGAACTGTGGCTTGCTGGCGGCGATGGAATCGATGCCAAAACGCAAGCACACGGGCCCGGCGGCGAGGAGCACCAGGAGCATGCCGATAAAGCAACCTGCGGTGAGTGCGATGCCGCCCTTGATGAATCCCAGGTAGCTGCCCACGGATTCGCCGATCAAATAGCACCAGGTCGCTGCGGCGGTGGTCGCGAGAGTCAAAGTCAGCCGGGCCGCTCCCCACGTGCGCTCATGCGGGAGCATGGGCCAGCCGCTTTCATCGGCGCGGACACTCGAATCAGTGCTCATACGCGAAAGCCGATAACCAAGAGCACGAGCGGCAGGACCACTCCGAACAGGATCAGCAATATCCAACCCCGCCCGTCAAAATCCGCAGGCTCATGGTCCGCCTCGAGGGCGGCGATGCGCGCTTCGAGTTCAGGCGGCAGCCGTCCTTCGTCTTCAATCACGCGAATTGCCGGGGAACGACTCCGAGTCCGCGTAGGGAAACCACCAAAAATCGTGGGCCTTGGCGCCGTGATCGATCATCGATAGCTTCGTGTGTCTGAAGGTGTCCAAGCCCTCCGAGCCGAGCTGACGGCCCATGCCCGACTGCTTGCGGCCGCCGAAGGGACCCGCATCATTGTCCAGCAATGGCGCGTTCACCCACACCATTCCGGCTTCGAGTTCGTCGACCGCGCGCATCGACTCATCGAGGTCCAGGGTGTAGATCGTCGAGCCCAACGCGTAGCGCGAGCGGTTTGCCAGAGCTATGGCCTCATCGAAACTTTTCACGGCACACACCGGCGCAACCGGACCGAATGTCTCATCATTCATGATGGGCGCATCCGGCGACACGCCGCCCAGGACCGTCGGTTCGACGAACCAACCCTTCTTTAAGTGCGCGGGACGACCACCGCCCGCCAGCACTTTGGCGGCTCCCGTATTTCTGGATTCCAGCAGCGTCAAGTAGCGCCTCAGCTCGCGCTGAGAAGCGAGCGGCCCCATGTCGACCTTCTCGAGGCCGTTGCCGACCCGGACCTGCAATGCGTGGCGCACCAGCCTCTCCATGAACTCCTCATAGACTTTCTCGTGCACGTAGAAGCGCTCCGCGGCCGCGCAGACTTGCCCGCAGTTCAAAAAGGCGCCGAATGCGGCGCCGCGCGCCGCGATGTCGAGGGGGGCCGAGGGCATGACAATGAACGGATCATTGCCCGAGGTCTCGATCAGAGTCCGCTTATAAAGCCGCCCGCAGACTTCGGCAATCCGTCGACCCGTCTCGATGCCGCCCGTGAACGCCACCATGTGGGTGTCGGGGTGTTCGACCAATTGTTTGCCCGCGCTGCCCGTACCGGTGAGCACTTGCACGAGGCCACGCGGCAAGGCATCGAACGCCTCGATGAACCGCAGCGTAGTCAGCGAGGTGAGCTCGGAGGGCTTGATGATGACGGCGTTGCCGCTGGCAAGCGCGGCAGCCGCCTGCCAGCACAGGAGGCACAGCGGATAGTTGAACGGCAGGATGATCACCACGACGCCCAAGGGATCCTTGGTCGTAAAATGGAACTGACCGTCCACCGACGGACCCAAGACCTTGCCATTCTCATGGCGGGCAATTTCGGCGTAGTAGTCGATGGCGCTGGCGGACCAGGACACCTCGTCGGCTGATTCCTTGAAGGGCTTGCCCATTTCACGGGTCAACATTTCGGCAACCAGCGGTCGATCGGTCATCACGCGCCGCGCGACTTCGTGCAGCAACTCCGCGCGCCGGTGGTGATTCACTTTGCGCCAGGCGCGCTGGGCGTGATTGGCCGCGCTCACCGCCAGGGCGATGTGCTCGGACGTCGCTTCGGCAATATCCCCGATCTGCTCCTCGGTCGCAGGATCGATGACCGCAAACGAGACGCCTGCGCTCGCCGGTACCCATTGACCGTCAATCCGCTGACACCCGCTCAGTCGATTGAAAGCTGCGCGCGCGGTCATTGCTGCCTGCCTCGACGCCGGATCACCCTGGCGTAAAGATTGTCTGTCTTCAACTGGCGGCTCCTTGCTTAACCACACGTACCGCTTCGCACGAAAGATTGGCAGAAAACGGTCCTGCTGGAAAGCTGGCGCCGCTGCCTCAGCGATTTCTCAAACCCTGCTTGCCCGGATTGAGGCGCATGCGCAGCGCGTTCTGGGAATAGGCGATCGCGACGTATTGCCCGACCAGAGTGGGAAACTCGAGCAGCTGTCGTTCCGTCCAGGAGCGCGCGAGCACGCTCCAAGTGTCGTCCGCAATCATCTGGTCGCCCAGCAGCTCCTCGACGCCTTTCAGGATCGCCGCCTCGTGCTCGGTCCACCCAGGTGCGGAGGAGCCCCGGGTCACGCGCTCGACCTCCTCGCTCGTCACGCCGTAGCGCTTCGCGATATCGACGTGCTGGGTCCATTCGTAGGGCGCGCGACAGAGCCAGCCCACACGCATGATCGCCAGCTCTCGCTCGCGCGGGGAGAGGACCCCCTTGCCGAGGAGCTGGATCCCCATTTCCATCTGGCAGCGATAAAGGCCCGGATGCTTCAGCATGGTGGCGAAGGCTTCCGGCATGACCGAGTGCTCTGAAATGCCCAGCGACTCGCGGATGGTGATGACGAGGGCCCTCGCCTCATCATCGAAGTCCTCCTGTTTGAGCGGCTCGATGCGTTGCGGCTTGCCCAGCACTTGGGCTTCGCGGGCATCGATGTCGAAGTCGGCAGAATCGGCGGACGGGTCTCGGGGCGAGGGGCTCATCGGGATCTCCTGTTGATCCCGGCCTTTCTAGCAGCCGCTTTGGGTTCTGTATAGTCGCCCGCGACTGTTGCGCCGGATCACCGCAGGAATGCTAATCTGCGCATCCGCGCCGGCACCGTGAGGGGGAGTCTGCCATGTCCAAGTCGACATACCGTGAGGAAGCCGCGGCCGCGGGGGCGCGAGTCACCAGGCGCCAGCTCCTGATGGGCGCCGCAGCCTATGCCGTGCTGCCGCCCTTTGCCTTCTCGACGCCTTCAGCCGCGCAGTTCTTCGATGCCGCCGCACTCGAGAAGATCGCCGACCGGGATCCGGAGGCCGCCGCCGCCTTCATCGTGGACGCCCAGACCCATGTGTGGTGGCGAGAAGGCGGACCGCGGACGCTGACCCCGAGCGGCGAGCATTTCTTGACGGCGCTCGCGGGCTCCCGTGCCAAGGTGATCGGCAAGCCGGTACCCATCGCCGACATGGGCCGCATGATGTTCATCGAGGACATGTTCCTGCACAGCGAGACCGACATCGCGTTCCTCAACAGCTTCGGCATGCGCGGAGCATTCGATGGCGTCGACCTATTTCCGCCGCGCGAGGCGGCGTTCATCCGCAGCATGGCACCTGCTCGCATCCGGGTTCTCGGAGTCGTGGACCCGCCCGATGGACAATCGGCGGTGGATTCGCTCACTTATCAGTGCGAGCAGCTCAAGATCGACGGCCTGAAGCTCTATCCGCCCGGTCCCGTCACGACGGGCTGGCGAATGGATGACGAGAAGACCACGTATCCGCTGTACGAGGTCCTGCGCAAACACGGGGTGAAGAACATCTGCGTGCACAAGGGACTCCCCGGCCTGTTCCTCGAGGAGTACTGCCACACCGCGGACCTCGCGAGGGCGGCGGCCGACTTTCCCGATCTCAATTTCATCGCCTTCCATTGCTCCTTCCCCTTCGAAGCGGAACTTGCGGAGCATGCGCAGAAGGCGAAGGTGAAGAATATCTACGCCGAGATGGGTGGGCTTGCACCTTACATGTTCCGAACCCCCGAGCGCTACGCGCAGATGCTGGCCACGGTATTGAATGGCCTCGGACCGGATCACGTGCTGTGGGGGACGGACACGCCGGTGGCGGGACCGCCGCACTGGCAGATCCTCGCCTTTCAAGCCTACGGGTTCCCCGCGCAGCTCGTGGAATCCAAGGGATATCCCATGCTCACGCCCGCGATAAAACGCCAGATTCTCGGCGAGAACGCCGCTCGGCTTTACAACATCAACGTCGCGGACGCCTCGCGTGCCATCAGCAAGGATCTCCTCTACAAACTGAGAGTCGACGGCAATCCGTTACCCCTCGAGGTCGATCCGAGCACGTGGGCGCCGGGTTGACAGGCCTGACTCCAATAGCGCGGTACATCGCATGAAGACGGCACATCGCACGAGGACTTTCGTTTATGTGTTGATCGGCTGCGCACTCTTCCATGCCGCGCCACGCCTCGCTCACGCGGCACCCGAGAAGGCCACGATCGCGAGCCAGTCGGATCTACCTCATTTCAGCTATCCGATCAGCGGCTCTGCGTCTGCGCTCGTCGATGCAGACGATGCGACGTTCGCCGCATTTGCCAAAGAGGTGCGGGCCAATATCGAGCGGGTTCTGAACGATTACGACATCAAGGACAGATCCACGCTGCGCGAGCTTTTGAGCCAAAAGCTCGATCTGCAGGAGCTCGACGCGGAGTACCAGGACGCGCTGCAGACGGTCGCGACGCTGCGCTCGCTCGAGGACAAGCCTTCACAGAAGCTCACGAGCGGCCTCTTTTCCATGGCGCGGCTACAGGCGGCCATCGATGCGCGCGCCGCGGGCAACGCAGCCTACGAACAGGCATTCGCAAAGCACTATCGCGAGGCCATCGACCCTCTGCCTTGGGACGTCGTGCAGGATTCGGTCCGCAATGCGTATGCCTCGACGCGCTTGAAAACACGCGCGGTCGTGATCGGCGGCGTGCAGACCGACATCGATCCGGCCGTGGCTAAGTCGGGTGCCGTGAACAATGTCGAGGCCGCGGATATGATCGCGGCCCGCGACGAGATCAAGAGCGCGCTTCCCTTGAGCACTGCGCGGGCGAGCGTACTGCAGGAGTACATCGCAAAACACAACACGCCCAAACCCGACATCTGGGCCGCGCGCGAGGTCACGCTCGACCGCAGCCGCCATCTGACTCCGGTGCTCGTCGGAATATGGGACTCGGGAGTCGACGTGACGCTCTTTCCCGATCAACTCTATACGGACCGCAAGCCGACGGCGAGCGGAACGCACGGACTCGCCTTCGACGATCAGGGGCATCCCTCGCAGAGCTGGCTCCATCCGCTGACGCCGGCGCAGCGCGACGGCTACCCGGAAGTCCTCGAGCTAATCAAGGGCATCAACGATCTGCGGGAGGGTATCGACTCGAGCGATGCCGATGCTGCGGTCAAGAAATACGCCTCGCTTTCGGTGGAGCAGGTACATCAGCTGAATGAACAGACCAAGGTGCTCGGTCATTTCCTGCACGGCACGCACTGCGCCGGCATCGCGGTGCACGGCAATCCGGCTGCGCGGCTCGTGGTCGCGCGGTTCAATGACGAGTTGGCGGATTTGCCGTTTCAGCCAAGTGACGCGTGGGCGCGCAAGCTCGGCGCAGACTTCCGGCAAATGGCCGATTATTTTCGCACGCGCCATGTGCGGGTGGTCAACATGAGCTGGGGCGATGAACCGCAAGAATTCGAGACCTGGCTGTCGAAGACCGGCGGCGGCGCAGATCCCGCCGAGCGCAAGAGGCGAGCTGCAGAGCTCTTTGCCATCTGGCGGCATGCGATCGAAACGGCGATCAAATCCGCCCCCGGGACGCTGTTCATCACCGCTGCCGGCAACAGCGACAGCAACCCGGGCTTCATGGAGGACGTGCCGGCGTCGCTGCGCCTGCCGAATCTCATCACCGTCGGCGCGGTCAACCAAGCGGGCGATGAGACCTCGTTCACCAGCTCCGGCGACATGGTGGTCGCGCACGCGGATGGCTATCACGTGGAGAGCTTCGTTCCCGGAGGGACGAGGCTCAAGCTCTCGGGCACATCGATGGCGTCCCCGAACGTGGTCAATCTCGCAGCCAAGCTATTTGCGCTCGACCCATCCCTCACTCCGCAGCAGGTCATCGTGCTCATCCGCCGAGGAGCGACGGCGACCGAGGATGGCCGCCGCTATTTGATCGACGAGAAGCAGTCGGTGGCGCTGTTAGGCGAGCGCCGCAAGACCTCGCCGTCGACTGCGGGCAGTTGAGCGGCCGAGTTTGCGGGTGCGCCGCAGTCGATCTCCAATGGACTCGTCGGCGCTTTGTAATTAAAGTGAGCAGAACTAACAAAAACGCAGGGAGAGCTTGCGATGATACGACGTCTCGCCGCGGAATTCATCGGTACGCTATGGCTGGTGCTCGGAGGCTGCGGTAGCGCCGTTCTGGCGGCGGCCTTTCCGTCGCTCGGTATCGGCTTCGTCGGCGTCTCACTCGCCTTCGGTCTGACTGTGCTCACCATGGCCTATGCCATCGGGCACGTCTCCGGTTGTCACTTGAACCCGGCGGTATCCGTCGGTTTGTGCTTCGGGGGACGATTCCCGGCGAAGGATCTGATTCCCTATATCGTCGTGCAAGTGCTGGGGGGAATCGCCGGCGCCGCGATTCTCTACGGCATCGCCAGCGGGCACGCGGATTTCGACGTGAGTGCCGGCTTTGCATCCAACGGCTACGGCGCGCACTCGCCGGGCGGCTATTCGCTGGGAGCCTGCCTGCTCACCGAGATCGTCATGACGTTCGGCTTTTTGTTCGTCATCATGGGCTCGACTCATGGCAATGCGCCCAAGGGCTTTGCCCCTATTGCCATCGGTCTGTGCCTGACCCTGATTCATTTGATCAGCATCCCGGTGACCAATACCTCGGTCAATCCCGCCCGCAGCACGGGACCCGCGCTGTTCGTGGGCGGCTGGGCGCTATCGCAGCTGTGGCTGTTCTGGTTGGCGCCGATCGTGGGTGGTGCACTGGGGGGTGCCATATATCGCTGGGTGAGCAGTGATTCGCCCGCACCCGTTGCCGTCATCGGCTCGGACGCGCACTGATTCGTCGGCGAAAATCCTTGCGCCACACCGGAGTCGCTATCGCAACGGTGCTCGCCGCGCTTGCGATGGCGCGAGTCTCAGGGGCGCAGGAGCCGGTGGCGGCGCAGGAGCCGCCTTGCCCGCTCGCGAATGAGAAGCGGATGCTGGTGACTCAGCTATTTTTTGGCTTGAGCGTAAAGGGGCGAGGTCCCGTCACCCCGGAGGAGTGGCAAGGATTCGTGCGGCGGAATGTGACGCCCCGATTTCCGGACGGCTTCACGGTCTATGATGCGCAGGGACAATGGGTCAACCCGATGAGCCACTCGGTCGTCCGCGAAAAGACCAAAGTCATGGTCATCGCGGCGGAGGACACCGCCCAAGCGCGCGCGAAAATCACCGAGGTGGCGGACCTGTATCGCAAGGTCTTCCATCAGCAGTCCGTCGGGGTCATTACCAGTCGGGAATGCGCCGCGTTTTAGGCGCTAACCGCCACGCTCGATCAGCGCAATCCGCGAACTCTCCTGAGTGCGGTCGAACAGGACTTCGCTGCCATCGCGCGACAGGTCGAAGTCGCTGATTGCGATGTCGGGGGCAAGCTCGGTGATCTGGCGTTGCGCTCCCGTGTGAAGGTCCACGAGCCAGAAATTCTTGTGGCCTGAGTCGCCCCGCAGCAGCACGATCGAGTCGGCGTCGGGACGAAAGGCGACCCGGCGAGCTCCGCGGGTCAGCATCAGCGCCGGGATGGGGTACGGCCTGCCGTCCCGCGCCACCGCCCGAAGGGGGAATGTCGTCCCCACATCGGCACCTGAGTAGATCAGGAATTGGCCGTCGGGGGACCAGACAGCATCGATCGAGTACTCGGACACGAGGGGACTCGGCGGAGTGGCATCTAAAAAAATGCTCATGAGGCGCGGCTCGCCATCGCGGAGCACGGCGGATACGATCGAATGACCGTCGGGCGCCCAGGCCGGATTGCCGCGCAGATTGAGAGACCGCGTGAGGGCTCGCACTTCTCTCCCGTCGCTGTCCATCGTGTAGAGGATCGTCTGCTCGCCATCGGCAACCGTGAAGGCAATGTGCCGGCCGTCGCGCGCAACGGCGGGGGGGCACCCACGATGATTGCGTGGGGGTCGCTCCACAGTTCGCGCGTCTGGCCGTCTGCCGTCTTCCAGATACTCTGGCGGCCGGCACGCGCTGAGACATAAAGGACGTAGCCGGGTCCCGTGCGGGGCGAGAGCCCCGTCGCCGAGACCAGCGAGACGGGCTGAGTCGCGCGCTGATCTGCGCTTGCGCCGGAATCGAGGCTGAGTGGCGCGCTCCAGATGCTGGAGTGAGATTCGTCGACGGTTGCTACGAGGCGCGTTCCGCCGGCGCTCACCGCGAGCGACGTATAGCGCTCGAGCCCGAAGCTGACGCGATGGGGCACGCGCTGCTCGACATTCAAGGCGTACAGCCACGGACCTGATCCTTGGGGGTCGCTGGCGAGATAGACGAGCGTGCGCTCATCGACCAGGACCGGGTGACTCACCCGCGAGTTGTGGGAAGTAATGCGCTCGAGCCCCGCTCCCGACGAGTGGATGCGCCATATATCCCAGTCGTCAGGCGGTATGCCGCGTACAAAATAGACGTATGCGTCGTCCTTGGACCAGAGCGGGAAGTGACAATGCACGCCCGACGGCGCGACATAAATCCGCTGTGCAACACCTCGTGCATCCCGCACGAAGAGCGGATCGCCGGGTGCGGTCGTGTGGTACACGATCTGCCTGCCGTCATGGGACCATGCGGCCTCCGCGACTCCACCGAGAAAGTCACGCAGCTCACCCCCCGCGGTCGGAGCGGCCATCAGCTTGATGTCTTCGGCGTGAGACCCATCGGAGCTGCGCGTCCATACGGTGACGAGCGAGCCGTCTGCCGAGAAGCCGAGTGTGCGGATCGAGGGATTGACGAGCTCGACGCGGGCGCCGCGGGTCAGATTGCGGTAGCTCCCGCTGCCGATCTGAGTCAGCCACGCATCCATGCGCCCGTCGTGGTCTGCGAGGAAGGATGCCCATCGGCCGTCCGGTGATATTTCGGCCGCCTGCTCGATGCCCGGCCAATCGGTGAGACGCGTGAACGCGGCATTCGCGAGCGGATTGCGCCACGGCTCGCCAGCTTGGTAGCCAAATCTGAGCGCCGCATAGACGAGCAGCAGCACCACCGCGATGATTGCGGCCGAGCCCAAGGGTCGCTTGCTCAGGCGCATGAAGCCGGTTGCCTGCACCTCGGGGCCGGCCGCGTCCTCGGATGCCGGTGGCAACTGGGGCGATCCGGGAGGCGGGTGCACGGGCGGCGGGCTCAGCAAGGGCTCAGGCGTGCTGTCGCCCGAGTCCGGGAGCTTGCCGCGCCGACTTTCCCACCATGCGTCGAGCTCCGAACGGAACGCGTACACCGAACCTTGCTTGTCATGAACGTGCCGATGTACCGGCATGCTCTCGCGACGCTCCCAGCGTTGCTCCGTCGTCACGTCACGATTGAAGTGCGCCGCGATCTTCTTCCAGGAGTCCAGCCGGTCCCTCTCACCGGCCTTCGGCGGCGGGCGCGCACCGTCGGTGCGAGTGTCATTCATATCTGCGGCCTCGCGCGTTGGAGGACATGAGAGCGCAGCGCGTCCGCCCTCGCATCATTGTAAGCCGGCAACCACGAGCAAGGTAAAGCGCGGCATTCGCCCGCACAGCACTGCATTCAGTCTCTCGCCCTTTGACGACACCGGACCTCTATCGCATACCTCTGCGCTGCGCCTACGACGTTGGCAGGCGCATGGGGCAGAAACCTCGTCGGTGCAGATAAACCAACTTGGAGATTTCTATGAAAAGCAAAGGGTTGAGATGGACAGCGGATGGCAGGGCGGTCGTGGCAAGCATGGCGCCGGCATTGTTGGCAATTGGTGTCATCGGACTGCCTCGAGTGCATGCCGCAGACCACTCGCGGCTGCCGGCGAGCTTCAGCGGACTGCTCAATGACTACACGCCTCCGGCCCCCAGCGTGCCGGGCGGTCCCGGCGTCGCGGGCGGTCCGTACGAGATGCACGGCAAGTGGTCGCTGCAGCTGAGCGAGCGAGGCGGCGCGACTTTCTCGGCGGAAATGACGATGGAGACGGCCGACTTCGCGAATACGGACCCGAACCACGACCCCACAAAGCTTGGCCCTCATACACACCACATCAGCATGACGGACGGCGTGATCCATAGCGATCCGACAGACCCGATCAACTGGAAGACGCAGTGTCCGACATTCAAGCCTCCGGTTTCCGACGGCTTCGTGGTCACCGGGACCGCATACGTCACGGGAAACGGGGGGAACCCGCCGTTTGGCAACCCGTCGCCCGTGACGCTCTGTATCCTCGGGGGGACGCCGAGCCCGACCGTCACGGGTGCTCAGGCAATCGTCGAGTTCTCAAACTTCACGTTGGCGTTCGGGCCCGGGTCGCGCGCCAGCACTCATTTCGGAACGCAGGCGATCAATGGGGTCGTCGCCAAGTGCGAACGTCCCTGGGGCTACGAGCCGAGCGACTGTAAGATCGCGATCGTCGATTGGCCGATGTAGGCACGCAGGAATGCCCGGCCGACCGAGGTGCGCCGCCTCGGTCGCGCCCGGCCAAGCCTTAGGTGGCGCGACGGCGCTGTATGCGCGGGGGGAGGCCTGCCTAGCTTCCAGAGGCGCCCTGAGCGAGGCAGAATGGGCGGGTAAATCTTCCGCTCTCTCAGTTGGCACAGAATACTCAAGGTGGAATCACATGAAAATTACTGGCCTGCTTTGCACTGTTCTCTTTCTGGCGTGTGTATCTCTGACGCCAGCGGCTTATGCCGACGCTGTTAAATCTGCCATAGAGGCGGCGAACGCCCAATTCTCCGCGGCAGCGGAAAAAGGTGATGGAGCGGCCCTCGCGGCGTTGTATTCGCCGGATGGACAAGTGATGCCGCCCGGCAGCGATCCCATCCGCGGTACAGAAGGGATTCAAAAATTTTGGCAAGGAGCGCTGAATTCAGGGGTCGCCGCCATCGGCCTCAAAACCATCGAGGTCTTTGGGCGCGCTCCAACGGCCACTGAGGTCGGTGAGTATGAATTGCGCGACAAGGCAGGCAAGGTACTCGACCATGGTAAGTACATCGTGGTCTGGCAGCATGCGGACGGCAGGTGGAAGCTGCTCCGCGACATGTTCTCAACGAATGTACCGCCTTCAAAAAAGTAGCCTTTGACCCACGCCCCGGTAACCCGGATCGGCGAACCAGTCATCCTCTCCGTCCGCGCCGATCGGCATGCCCGCGGGAGGCGCAGCGTGGTCGGTGATCATGCTCTTCGCGAAATCCTTCAGCTTGTCATGCGTGATGATGTCGGCGTAGTACCGCGCGGTCGCGACCTCCTCGGCATCGCCGTCCTTCGATTTCTGCAGCCGGTCGCCGAGCTCGGTGAGGGCCGCGTGCACATCGGCTGCTGCGGCCACCGATAAGGACTCGTCCTCGAGTGCGAGGCCCAGACGGGCAAGAAGCCGGCCTTCGACACAACGCCGCAGGGCCGCAATGTGCGCGCCCTCCTTCTTCGGTGCGGCGGCAAACACTGCTTTGCGAGTTTCAGACAGAAGCTCGGGCAGCCCCAGCTGCTCCGGATCGAGCGCTCCCTGCTGCGCAACCCGGTTGAGTCGTGCAACGTTCAGCAAATCGCCGAGGGTGATATCCGCGGCGGCGGAGGCTGCCATCAGCAAATCGAACGGCGGCGTGCGCACCATCGCATCCCCTGCCTGCAGGTCGAAGGGCATCGAGTTCGGCGCACCGAAGACTTCGATATCAACCTGCTTGTCGGGCGTACTGAATTGACCGGCGGACAACAGACCGAGCAACGGTTCCGGCAGATCCAGAGTCTCAGGATCGAGGGTGGCCAGCAAGGCGCGCAGCGCTCGACGCTGCTCGCTGCCCGGCACTCGCGTCGGTGCCGCGAGGCCATCATCCTTGACGGCATAGGTAAAGTAGGTGCCGCCGACCCACTTCGAGGTTGCGTCGACTTCGTAGCGATGAAACAGATAAATAGGCACGAGCACGCGGCGCAGATCCGAGAGCGGCGCACCTTTCGGCAGATTGGCCGGGCCGAACCGCTGCAGCGCGAGCCGCCGCACTTCTCGCACATGGGTGAGCTCGGACACGGCGTCGGAACCGTCGTCCCACAGCGCGCCCCAGGGATGCGAGGAACCGGTCGGTCGGGCATCCGCGTCCGTCACGAAGCGCATGCCGTGCGCATAACCCTCGCGCACGATCGCATCGAGTGCCGCCCCCTGATTGGCGCCGGGAGTCTCGTCATACAGCCAACGGATGGCGAAGCGGTCCCAGCTGCCGATCCCGACTTTGTATGCGTCCGTGAAATCCAACGCGCCGTCGACAATCTTGATGCGCGGCGCCGGGTAATCCATCACCGAAGCTCGGTCATCGAAGGTGCTTGCGGCAAAGTTATGCTCGAGACCTAAAGCGTGGCCGGTTTCGTGCACGGCGAGCTGCCGCATTCGCGCAAGCGAAATAACGATCGGATCGTCCTGCGCGCCGCTGCCGGTCTTGTCCGCGCCGACCAATCCCTCGAAAATCATGCGGTCCTGGCGAATGCGCAAGGACCCAAGAAGGACGGCGCCCTTGACGATCTCGCCTGTCCGGGGATCGATGACGCTCGTTCCGTAGGACCAGCCGCGGGTCTGTCGATGCACCCAGTTGATGACGTTACAGCGCGCATCCAAAGGGCTCACTCCGTCGGGCAGCACATCGACGCGGAATGCGTCCACGAAGCCGGCTGCCTCGAACGCCTGCGCCCACCAGCGCGCGCCTTCCATCAGCGCGGAGCGAATCGGCTCGGGGGTGGCCGAGTCGACGTAAAATACAACAGGTTTTTTTACTTCGGATCGAGCCGCGGCAGGATCTTTCTTCTCCAGCCGAAACCGGTGTGCCAGTCGATAGACTACCGGTGCAGTCACCGGTGCACTGTAGTCGGCCACGAGCGTCGCATTGAGTCCCCCGACACGGGGATCGGCGAGGCGCCGCCGATACCCTGCATCCGGCAGCTTGATCAATGAGGTGTGCACGACCAGGGTCACCGTGTGCGGCGCCGGCTGCGGACCGCTCGCGCCCCGGGGGAAAATCCCGGCGATATCGGCCAAGGGCGGATCCTCGCTCGCGAACGTTTGATGTGCCTCGAACTCGAGGTTTTCGGGGAGCACCAGCGTGTCCGCAACATCCGGATAACTCAGCGCGGTGTCCAGCTTGAAGGACTGCTGCTGCGGTTTCTTTTGCGCCAGCGCATCAGCCACGCCGAATGCATCTCGGGTCAAGAAGCCGGACAAATCCAAGAGCACGCTGCCGTTCGATCCTTCCGCAATCACCTCGGTTGACCAGATCGTCGAGGATGGGAAAGAGTCGCGCACCGCAGCTCGCTCCGCGCCGCTGCCTCGTTCTGCGCGAAAGCCGGTGTTCTCGATCTCGGCGAACACTTTCTTGCCGGCACGCCGAAAAACGATCACTTGTGTATCCGCGGGCTGCGAGCGATCGAGTCCCAAGAACGTCGAGCCGAGACCTGAGCGCAAGTAGACCTGGTAGAGGTATTTTCCCAACTCGTCGGCGGGGCTGTCAGGCGCGGGCTGCAAGACGATCAATATGCGCGCCGCTTTTTCGTCGAGATATACGGGCAGCAAGCCTCCAGATCTGAGATCGAATCCCGTAACCGCCGCGTTGAACGGCTTAGGCTGCGGCACATTGCTCCGGATGCTGCTGGCGGGCGGCGGCTTTTTGCAGCCGTCGTCCGCGTTCTCGGCACGGACCCTGGCAGTCCCGAGAGCGAGACAGAACACGACGCTCATGCAAAACGAAGCGGTTGCGAGGACCCCTCTATTTGAACCCGTCATGGCTTGTCGCCCGTCATAGCTTATTGGTGCCGCGGTCGCTCATCGCCGCGGTTGCTCATCGCGGGCCAATTTTCTACTTACCTGTAATGGCGGAGGCGTACATTATCATGCGTCCTCGCAAGTGCACGAGCCCGGCAGATCCCGGCGCGCCGTGCAAGGGCGCGATAGTCGAGTTCAAGCGACGGCACCTTACCTAAAACGAGGGGCGGCGAGGCAGCGCAGCCGAGCGCTAAAGTTGCAGACGATTGGCATCAGCTAGGGGATTGGCGGGGGATCTCCGCGTGACCGTCAAGACCCGCACCCGGCTTGCTATGGGAGGCTTCTTTCGGCCCTTCGGCTCACGCGGCCTTCTTGAGGGAGCCGTGGGGATCGATGACGAATTTGCGCGCCACGCCCTTATCGAAGTCGGCATAACCCTCGGGCGCGGAATTCAAGGTGATCACCGTCGCATTGACGGCTTTGGCGATCTGGATGCGGTCGTGCAAAATCGCCATCATCAAGGCGCGGTTGTACCTCAGGACCGGGGTTTGGCCGGTGAAGAAGGCGTGCGACTTTGCCCACCCGAGGCCGAAGTGAAGACTGAGATCGCCTTCCTTCGCTGCTGCCTCCTGCGCCCCCGGATCCGCCGTCACGTACAGTCCCGGGATACCGATGCGACCCGCTGCGCGCGTCGCTTCCATGAGTTGATTGAGGACCGTGGCCGGCTGCTCCTGACCGCCTCTTTGCTTGGCTTCGAATCCGACGCAATCGACGGTGCAATCCACCTCGGGCACTTTGAGTATGTGCTCGATGCGCTCGCCGATCGCCCCTCCTTGCGACAAATCGATCGTCTCGCAGCCGAACGAGGCCGCTTGCGCGAGGCGCTCCTTGTTGAAGTCGGACACGATCACAACGGCCGCGCCGAGAAGCTTTGCGGATGCCGCGGCAGCGAGGCCCACCGGCCCGGCGCCGGATACGAGAACCGTCGATCCCGTGGTGACTCCGGCGTTGACACAGCCGTGATACCCGGTGGGCAGGATATCCGTGAGACAGGTCAGGTCCAGGATCTTTAGGCGCCGCCCGCCCGTCCCGGGTTCACCGTCAGACATACGCCAGTTTCGCGTTCGCGGCAATTTCGGCATCGGCCGCAAGCGACATTGAACGGAGTCGAGACGAGGTCTCCGACCTTCAGGAACTCGACGTCGGATCCGATTTCGACCACTTCACCCGTGATTTCGTGACCCAGGACCAGCCCGGCCGGCGCGGTGGTGCGACCTCGTACCATGTGCTGATCGCTGCCGCAGATGTTGGTGACCACAACCTTCAGGATCACTCCGTGACTGATCTTCTTGCCTTGAGGATTCACCAGTTTCGGGTACTCGATGCTGCGCACCTCGACCTTGCCGGGACCCACATAGACGACGCCGCGATTGCTTGCCATGACGGCCCCTCCTCTCAACCGAAGGCCGCGGCGCCGGCTTCAGCCACCGCCTGATCCTGCTCCCCCGAACCACCGCTCACGCCGACGGCACCGACGACTTTGCCCGCGCGCTTGAGCGGGATGCCGCCTGCGAAGATCATGATGCGCCCGTCATTGGAGAACTGAATTCCAAAGAACTCCTTACCCGGCTGCGCCAGCGGCGCGAGATCCTTGGTGGCAATATCGAAGGCGCGCGCCGTGAAGGCCTTCTTGATTGAAACGTCGATACTGCCGATCCAGGCGCCGTCCATCCGTATGTGCGCGACGAGATTTCCTCCGCCATCGGCGACTGCGACGTTCATGGGCTGGCCGATTGCCAGCGCCTTCTTCTCAGCGGCGGCAATGATTTTCCTTGCTTCGTCGAGTGTCACCATATCCAGCTCCTGTCAGGTTTGAGGATTGAGCCTCATCCGCCCACCGTTCACCGATCGGTTGACGGCCGTCGAGGCATCCGCCGCAACCAACTACCGCGAAATTACCGCGCGCGGGCGCTGTGTTCTTGAAAGAAGCAGCCACAACTTGGACTGGAATGCTTACGCGATGTCCGGCTTTGCTCGAATGGTGATTTATTGCGTCGCGGGAGGTGAGCGCGCCGTCTTTGGACGGTCATCGATGCGAAGGCGGTCTCACGTAGCCGGGCATTCGTCCCCCAAATCCAAGGAACGCGATTCCACGGCATCGGGCGCCGGGTAAGACTGTCGAAACGTGAATGCTTCCGCCGTGGGTCCGTGGCACCTCAAGATCTCGAGCTTTGCGATCGCCTCGGCGACGCTCGGCCGATGCCCTTCAGGCACCCACCAGAGAACGAGGAAGGCCTCGCTCATGCGCTCGAACCACTGCCCGCGGCGGCGCAGGATGTCCACGTGCTCGGACCTGTAAACGAACCTACGCAATGACTCCACATCGCGCCAAACGGACATGTTGACCAACATGTTCTTGTCATCGAACGGACGAATCGCGGTGGCGTCCCCTTCGTCGGTCTGAAGACGCCAAATGAAACCGGGCGCTTGCTCCGCGAGCGCGTTGATCCGGTTCAGGTTCGCAGCGAAATCGGCCATCACCGGCGAATCCATCGGCCCTTTGATGACCCCAATGTTCAGCTGGGCGAGCTCGTAAGTCATGGCGTACTTCCGCGAATGGACGCATGCGTTGATCGATGCGCCGTTATTCTCCCAGATTGGCCGCCAAGACCCAACTGCCTGTACCGAGCTCCGGCAACTCGCTAGAGTGAGTTCAGGAATGCGACCAGCTGTCTCTTCTGCTGGTCCGTCAAGTTCATTTGAAAGCGCTTGTTGTAGAAATTGACCAGCTCATTGAGATCGGCAGCTGCGCCGTTGTGAAAGTAGGGTGCGCGTGCCGCAAGTCCGCGCAGGATGGGGCCCTTGCCTCGATTGAAGTCGCTGCAGAGACCGGTGACGAGTGCCTTATCGTTCAGCCCCGCGAACGTTCGAGATTTGTACAGGCGCGCTGTCGAAGAGCGTTTCGCCCGCCGCAATGTCGCGACGCGCCTCGTCGCGGCGTGCCTCCTCGCGGCGCAGCCGTTCGGGGTAGGCATCCGCGCCGATGGCGGCCCAGGCGGAGTAGAGCTGCATCGCATTGGGATCGAACGGCATACCGGTGGGATCGGCGCCGAGAGAATCATTCATGCCCGGGTAGTAGTCGGCGGATAGATCGGTCGCAAGGTATCGTGGCCCTCCGTAGGCGCCGTCGGCTCGCAGGCTCGCGGCGGCGTTGTCATGGGTCTGCGCGGTATATAGACCGAGCTCGAAGCCAATGATGTCATCGAGCTGCGCCGCGCTCGGCGCTTGCGTCCCCTGGGCGTGGATGGCGATGGCGTCGATCGCCTGCTGGGTCAGGTCGGCCGCGAGATTGGCAGGGAAGCTCGCGCGCACGTTGAGGGGCTGCTTGGTTTCGCGGCCGTCGAACATGATGGTGCTTAGAAAGCCGAGGTTAGTCGTGGGCAGCGGCCGTCGATACACCGACACGATGGGCTGTCCGTCGGTCGGGTCGGTGGTGATCGCGCAGCCGTAGGGATCATGGGCCACCGAAATGCTGAATTGCGGAGTGGCCGGCGGTTTCAAGAATATGCGAATCAGTCCGTGCTGCAGCAACAGGCTATGGTCTGCGGCACTATCTTGCCTCGCGTCCGGACAGTTGGCGCCGTCGACCGATGCGAACAGGGGATCGCGGCCGCGGGTTTCGAGGAAGCGTAGTTGAATGCCGGCCGAACTGATGCTCATCGACTGACTCGCGACGTGACAGGTGGCACACGTGCGTCCGTTGGTGCCGAGGCTTTGAAAGAAGGCGCCATGACTGTCGATGGGACCATTGACGCTTAGCGTCGTGATCACGCCGCTGGCATCGGGAAACGATTGTCTCCCGAACGAGCCGGCGCCGCTATCGGGACCTTGCGCCGCGGTGGCGCCCGCTGCTGCGCTCGCTGCAGTGCACGCGGCCAACCCCGCGCAGGCCAAGAGCATCGAACATATTCCATGAGATTTTGCGGTTTTCATGGTGATCTTTCTCGTTATGGGGGAAGTCCCTAACCCCCATATCGAAGACGACCGGGAAAAGACGACACGCGCGGACAAAAAGAAGCGGGACTGGCGGCCGGCCATGGCCGACCGGAGCGCGGCGGTAAGCTCAAAAATCGTTATTGTTGATCTGTTGGTAGAGGAGCAAGCGCACTTTTTGCCAGTCGCGCTGCACGGTGCGTTCCGAGATTCCGCGCAGCTTCGCGATTTCGGCGAATGAGAAGCCGCAGAAGTACTTGAGATCGCCCAGCTCGGCGAGAGGGGGATCGTGCCGGGCGAGCTCATCCAACGCGCCGGACAATTGCAGCAGCGATTTGTCGTCGCTCAGCTGCTCGCCGATCTGCGTATTGAGTTCCATGATCTTGAACTCCGATCCGCGCTTCACCGCTTGATGGCGCCTGGAAAAATCGATGAGTACGCCGAAAAGCACCGGTGCGAGCAACGCGCCCACGCCCGTCAACGCCGTGACGCTGTCGGGTTTCGCTGCGGAAATCCGATCTTAAGGCCGACACCCACGAACAGGAGTCGGACATGGAGATCGTTTCGGTCTTTTACGCCGCATTCGGCTATCTGGCGCTGCTCGGGGCGATTTTGTGGGGCATGCTGTTTGTCGGAGACGGCATCTTGTTCCCCAACATGGATGCAGCGGGAGGCGCTGCGCCGCTCGAGGGAGCATTCGTCGATCTGGGGCTCCTCCTGCTCGCACTCCTACCTAGATCGGTGAGCCGCGGAATGCTGCGCTCACGACCCCGAACAGGGGTGTGCCGAGCCCGGCGAGCACGTTGCCGGCCCCAGAGGGCGACGCCCCAGCCGAAGGCGACGACAAGCGGCTGGGCAAATATCGCCCACGAGTAAACGGTACCGATGAGCAGCATCACCGCCGATCCACCGATCGCGATGACCCATCGATCGGGCAATGCTCGCACGGCAACCTCACAGGATTTGTGGTCCCTGCGAAGAAGATCGTATTCGGCGCTCGAAACCGGACAGAGCGGCGCCGCGCTGGCTCACCGTCCCGGCAGCATACCAACCCTTGAACGATCTCTAGTGTCAAATCGCTGGCGGCGTCGGCGGCCTATCGGTAATGTGCGGTGGGGCCGTCCCATATATGAAAGGGTCGAGATATGCATTCAGGTGCGAGGGGAAGGAAGCGTTATCGCGTGGTTCAATGGGCGACGGGCAACGTAGGCTCACGCGCGCTGCGACGGGCAATCGAGCATCCCGATCTCGAAGTGGTCGGCGTGTGGGTACACAGCGCCGACAAAGTGGGCCGCGACGCGGGCGAGCTCGCTGGAATAGCCCCCATCGGCGTGGCCGCGACCAACAGCATGGAAGACGTCCTGGCGCTCAAGCCGGATTGCGTGCTGTATATGCCGCACGTTTGTAACTTCGAGGAGATTTGCCGAATTCTCGAATCGGGCGCAAACATCGTCACCACCCGGATGGAATTGCAGAACCCCGCGGTGCTGGACACAGCGATCTGCGCGCGAGTCGAGCAAGCGTGTCAGCGCGGCAGCAGTTCGATCCATGCGACCGGCGCCAGCCCCGGCTTCATCACCGAGGCAATCCCGATCGTGCTCGCCTCCATTCAGCGTCGACTGGACAGCCTGCGCATCGATGAATTTGCCGATTGCTCGTCCCGCAATTCGCCGGAGATGCTGTTCGAGATGATGGGGTTCGGCAAGCGGCCTGGGCCGGCTAACGAGGCGCAACTCCATCATGCGCGGCTCTCCTTCGCGCCCTCGCTGCAACTGGTGACCTCGGCGCTCGGGTTGTCAATCGACAAAATCGAAGTCCATGGCGCACAGGGACTGGCACGCAAGGATATTCACATCGCGGCTGGCGTCGTTCCGGCCGGCACCGTCGCCGCGATGAGGACGACCGTCTCGGGCATCCGCAACGGAAAGCCCCTGACGAGCTTCACGACGACCTGGTTCGTGTCCGATGACGTCGATACGAGCGACGGCGCGCAGTGGGAGTTCCGCTCGCCATCGGGCTGGCACATCGTGCTACAGGGAGACTGTCCGCTCGATATCGCCATCTCCTTTCCAGTCCCACTCGAGGATTATGCCGACATGACGCCGGGTCTTACCGCCCATCGGCCCATCAATGCCATCCCCTATGTCTGCGAGGCACCGGCCGGCATCCGGACGACGGTCGACCTCCCGCAGATCATCGCGCGCCTCGGCTGAACTTCGAAGAACCCGATGCTGGCGCGGGCGGGAGCGGCCGCGCCAAATCATCGCTTGCGAGGGGCATCCGTGCGGGGCCGTACAGATACAGCCGGACATTTGGTCTAGATTGCGGCAAGTCCGGAGGGATGAATCGCCGGTATTGCGGCGTGCCGGCCGCCTCTTAACTGGAGCACATGAGCATGAACAAAGATCAATTGAAGGGCCGCGTCGAGGAACTGAAGGGAAGCATCAAGGAAGTGACGGGCAAGCTCGTCGGAGACAAGACGCTGGAAGTGAAAGGCAACACTCAGAAGAACATCGGCGAGATTCAAGAAAGCGTTGGCGACTTCAAGGAAGATCTCGAAGACTCCGTGAACTCGCGCGGCCAGCGAACATCGTAAGCCGTCAGCCAGCGATCCCCGCGAGCTTTGCAGACTCCGCCCAAAGCCGCGCCGCGGTTGCGTCGTCCCGCGCCCGCGCGGAGGGGGTCACCGGCCTGCATTTATAGAAATACTCGCCGCTGACCGCCGCCACCTCGGGCGATGACGCCAGGTAGACGAGGGTCTCTGCTCCTTTCTCAGGGGATATGGCCAGCATCTTCGCCACCGCGATTACACACGCGGCGAGGCCGCCGCTGCCTTCACCGAAACGTGACGCCACGAATCCGGGATGAAAGCAGTTGGCGGTAATACCCTCCCCCCGCCAGCGTCGAGCGAGCTCTCGAGTGAAGAGGATGTTGCACAGCTTGGAGCGACCATAGGCCCGCATCGCGGAGAAGCTCTGCGTCGATTGCAAATCGTCAAAATCAATCGAGCACCCCTTGTGGGCAGTCGATGCGGTATTTACGATCCGTGCGTGAGAGGCGGTCAACCGCTCGCGCAGTGCATGCGTCAGCACGAAGTACGCCATGTGATTGACCGCGAAGGTTCGCTCCCAGTTGTCCTCGGTGATTCGACGCGAACTGAACATGGCCCCGGCGTTGTTGATGAGCACGTCGACACGCGCCTCCGCCGCGGCGATCTCGAGGACCACTCTTTTCATTTCAGCGAGGCGCGACAGATCCGCATAGTGTACTGAGTGTCTTGCGCCGGCATTGATGCTCTCGAGTTGAGCCAACAGCGATTCCGCGCGACTCGGGTCGCGAGCCACGAGCACGATCCGAGCCCCCATGCCGGCCAGCTGCCGCGCCGCGACTTCACCGATGCCCGAGGTTGCACCCGTGATGACCACGACCTTACCCCTCATCGCTTGCTCCGCATGCCTCCGTCCGGAGCCCAAGAAGCGCCAAGCACGTTCATCACGAGCCTTCCGGCCATGATCGCGGTGATGCCGTTCGCGTTGTCATAGCTCGGCGCAACCTCAACGACGTCCATGCCGACCACGCGATGCGTGCGCGCGATGCGCCGCAGGACAGGGGCGATCTCGCGGTAGAGTATTCCACCGGGCGAGGGAGCCATGACCGCCGGCATCTCAGTGGGGTCCATCCCGTCCGCATCGATGGTGATGTACACGGCAGCGCCCTTTGGGATCGTCGCCAGCACGGGCATCCACCCCTTCTCGTGCACCTCCGCTGCCGGGAAGACGTGTGAGCCGTACTCACGCGCAGCTTCCACCTCGGTGCGCCGCGCACTGCCCGTTTGGCGCATACCGACCTGCGTCATGCCGCTGATATGCGGTTTGCTGCTCGCCCAGCGCAGCGGACTCGAATAGCCGCGGGGAACACCGCCCACTTCCGCGCGCCAGTCAAGATGTGCATCGACATGAAATACATGAATCGGCTCGCCGACGGTATCCAGCGCATCGAGCAGCGGGATCGTCACACCATGATCACCGCCGAACGCGAAGATCTGCGTTCCCCCTTTCCACAAGTGGCGGGCCCGATCGCTGGTCGCCGCCGAGTAGTCGTCGTAGCTGCCGCCGCTCCAGGCAACATTGCCCATGTCGATGCAGCGTGGCAGCACCGAGGTAAGCGATGTGTCCAAATCGAAGTCCCACTGGTCTCGGCCATACGAAATCTGCTCCGAACGCAGGCGAATCGCATCCGGTGCGTTTGCCTGGTCGTTTGGGCAAGGGTCGTGCGCATAGGGCTCGCTATGCTGGATGCCGATGAGGGCGACGTCCGCAGACCATTCTGTGGGATTCGTCACCACCGGCCAATCGAGAAAGCCGCGCACGGGCGCACCCGTCGGTTGAAGTTCTCTCATGTCCCGCACCTCTTGCGATCGCGCGCTGGATTGGCCGGCGCGCCATTTTATCGAGATTCCGTGCATAATCAGCTGGCGCGCACTCCGGAATCAAAACAAAGCATAACGATGCCGCTATTTCGCCGTCCCGTGCGGACCCGTTGGTGGATCTTCGCTTTCACGCTGGCGTTCCCGACGTTGTCGTACATCCAGCGCTTGAGCGTACAGGATCTGGCGGGGACGGTCATGCCGGCGCTGCACTTGAGCCAGCTGCAGATTGCATGGCTCGCGACGGCGTTCACGACGGCCTATGCGCTTGCGCAGCTCCCAGGCGGCATTTTCTGTCAGCAAGTCGGTGTGCGGTGGACGCTCGTCGTCGTCGGCATCTTAGGATTCATCGCCACCCTCGCGTTCCCACTCGCGCCGGTGATCTTAGCCGGGACGGCGTTGTTCGGGACACTACTCCTCGCGCAGGCCTTGCTCGGCGTCTCGCAGGGGCCGCTCTTTTCTGCAGCCACCGCCGTCGTCGAATCCTGGCTACCCGTGAATCGATGGGCGATGGGCGGCGGGCTGCAAGCCGCCGCCATGAACTTCGGGGGCGCCGTCACGCCGTTGCTCGTTGCGGTGTTGAGCGGCTGTTTCGGCTGGAAGGGCGCGCTTCTGTGGATCGCTCTGCCCGTTGCGCTATTGACGGTCGCGTGGGGTTGGTATGCTCGCGATACGCCGCGCGAACATCCTGCCGTCACGCCCGAGGAACTCGCGGAGCTCGGTAGCGGCGCCGCACAAAGCCCCCGGCCACCGACCGTCCGTCGGCTGCTCAGATTGCTCACCGACGGCAATGTACTGCTTCTCACCCTCGCATACCTGTGCATGAATTACGCGTACTACCTGCTGAGCTTCTGGTCGTATTTGTATCTCGTGCAGGTGCGGCACTTCAGCGGCATCGAGGGCGGTCTCGCGGGCGCCGTCCCGTGGATCGGCGCGGCGCTGGGCGCTGCGGCCGGCGGATTCATCTCGGACGGCCTTGCGGCGCGAACCGGCATCCGTTGGGGCTATAGACTCGTGCCGCTCGTGGCGCTGCCGATTGCGGGTCTTCTGCTCCTCGTCACGCTGCGAGTTGCGACGCCTTACGCGGCCGTGGCCGCGCTTACCGCCGCGTTCTTCATGGTGGAAATCAACGAAGGCGCCTTTGGGGCTGCGATCATGAACGTCGCCAGGGCCGATGTCGCCGCAGCGTGGGGGGTCTTGAACACCGGGGGAAACGCGGGCGGCATCATCGCACAGCCACTCGTCGGCTTCCTGACCAACGGCGGCATGTGGCGTGGCGCTTTCATCACAGGAACCGTGTTTGCTTTTGTGGCTGCCGGACTCTGGCTATGGATTGACCCAGCCCGCAGAGCCACCCTCGACTAGGGCAAGAGGGCCGCGCGGATCAACTCTTGCGGCGCTTACCCGCCGTGCCTTTCCCCGCTTGAACTGCCGTGGGAAATTGGATGTTGATCGCCACGATGCTCGTGGCGAAGCGCGCGGCCAGCCGACCTAAAAATGCGTGCATGAGTTGCCACTCGTTGGCCGGCTTTCGGGGGCTCAGGACTTCACAGGTAATCACGCCCTCGGCACTCGTCCAGTTGATCCAACCGGGATATTTCAAGTGCGAGACCTTCCGCCCCCGTTTGGTGGCTGAAAATGTTTGAAGGGCCCCGGACCTCATGGAATCGAGGAGACTTCGGTACAGACCGGCATTTGAGTGCTCGACAATCTGGAATCTGATCATGCTTAACTCCCTGAGGCGATCCTGGCGGCGTTATCGATCAGCAGATTTTTGATCCTGGCTCTGACGTTTGCGGCACGCGAAAGGCGCTAGAACGTTCTCTGGGCTGCCAGCGCCTCTGCCTGCCGGCCGTCATCCGTGTCCAAACAATGATACAAGATTGAGCTGCAGTGGAAGAAGGCGCGATCTGTCGCAATCGCACCCCCGCCGCGCCGGGTTGACGTAAACGGGCGGCGGCTCGGAACGATCGCGCCGCCCGGTGTTTTCTTAATTACGAACTGTGGGTTACGTACTCCACGCTAGGAACGCCTCCCTTCGGTCTTTACGTCGGACTGGTCGAATGTGGCTTCTTTAGCCTCGGACACCTCGACCCACTTCGGATTGGGCGAGGCCTCGGCATCGTAGTTGTCGTGCCAGTTCCACCATTTGTACGGCGGAGTCTGGGGGTAGCCCTCTGGCGAGTCCTCCCACTCCTCCTGACGGCCGAGCGGCGTGATATCGAGGTAGCTCCAGGTGCTGCCCATCGCCTCGTCGCCTCGCTCGTTGATGAAGTAGGTGCGGAACACGTTGTCGGCGTCGCGGATGAATGCGTTGTGACCGTGCCACTCGTTCACACCGAAGTCGGTGTCGAAGCCGTCTGTGATGGTGTACCACGGCATCTGCCAACCCATTCTTGCCTTCAGGCGCTCGATGTCCTTCTGTGGCGCACGCGAGGCATAAGCTAGCGTGGTGTCGCGGGCGTTCAGGTGGGCGAGGTGGGCGACCTGATCGGCGCCCAGGGAGCAGCCGCGGCAGGCGTGCTCTGGCCAGCCGAACACGCCGGGCTCGAAGAAGGCACGATAGACGATCAACTGGCGGCGGCCTTCGAACAAATCGAGCAAACTTGCCTTGCCCCTGGGTCCGTCGAACTCGTATTTCTTGTCCACGGCGAGCCAAGGCATCCGCCGGCGTTCGGCGGCCAGCGCGTCGCGGGAGCGCGTGAACGCCTTCTCCTTCGCGAGAAGCTGCTGGCGCGCGGTCTCCCACTGCTCCCGCGACACGATCGGGGGTGCGCTCACGGGGAGATGCCTTTTCCCGTGTTCCTGCTCTCTCTCTTTGCTACTGGCCATTCGTGTCTCCCACGTTCTCCAAAACTGACCGAGACGATTCGCTTTTGAACAATGTCCTGAGCTTGCCGATGCACAGCGCCAGAATTCCTCCCGTGGATCCGGCGCCGGCGACCATTGCTGCGGTGCTTGCGATGCATACTGGGCACATAGGTTCCTCCTCCGCTTGGTGACCCTATACTGGCCCAGGTATCGAATGGCCAGGGAGTGACAAGTGTGGCGGGATTGCGATGGTCGCCGAAGAGCTTATCGATATCTCATCGAAGAGCGTGTCAGAGCCGCGCGCTCCGTCGACCGATCAGAGCGTGATAAACGACGAGCACAACGACGGCGCCGACCACGGCAACGAGGATGCTGTAGAGATTCAGACCGCTCACTCCGGCCATGCCGAATGTTTGGAATAGATACCCGCCGACGACGGCACCGATAACGCCGAGCACAATGTCGAGAAGCAAGCCTTCGCCGGCCTTGTTCACTATCTTGCTCGCGATGAATCCGGCTATCAGTCCAAGCACAATCCAGGCAATAAATGACATCTTAATCCCCTTATGTATTCTAGAGAGTGACCTCGAGCGACATCGAGACGCCCGAGGAATGAGCGATCAATCGCGCGATGCCTTGATCGCCTTGACGATGGCTACGAACAGTGCCCCTGAAACGGCTGCAATCGCCAGCGCCTTGACGGGATTTTCCTTGGTGTAGTCGATGATGGACTGCGAGGCGGAAGAGATTGTATCGCGGGCGCGGCCGGCGACCTCACTGACTGCGTCGAACCCCTGCTTGCCCAGCGTCTGCACTCGAGCGGCTGTTTGGCGAAGTCCGGGGCCTGCGTCATCGCGGATCTCATCGACTTTGCTTGAAAGCGCCGCCCCTGCCTCGCGAATTCCGCCTTGCACCTTGTCGGCCGCGGTATCGGCGAGGCTCTGGCCCTGCTTGGCAAGCGTCTTCACTGAATTGTCCATGGTTTATTCCTTATGTCGGTAAGGCGATGTCGCCGTAAGTGGAAGCCTGAATTCTGCTGAGAAGCTCGCTTCGATCCGGGGCTCATGGAAGTAGAGCCCAAATCGCGTTGTCGAGAGGAGGGCGGAGCGCCAAAGACCGCCGGCAGCCTTAAACCGGCAGCCTCAAAATGGTGTGCCCGATCGTCTGCCACGGTGGAACTTCCAGGAGCAGTTGCAAAGCCCCAACCCTAACAGCTCAGGCAGGGGCGGCTGTAGGTGCTTTCGCTCGAAGAGTGTAGGACACCAGTCGCATTCCTCACTGGGATCGTTGATACGGTGCGACCGGTAGCGTCGATACGGCGCGGGCGCATCATGTTCGGTCGCGTCCCCGCGTGGAACCGATCAACGATCGGATCTTGTCCGCATCGGCGGGCGTCGCCGGATTGTAGATAACCATGCTGAGATCCGGCCGACCGTCGACCGCAAATGCCGAGTATTCGAAGGCGATCAGACCGAGGACCGGGTGTCGTATGTGCTTGACACCTTCGCCGTGGGTTCGGACATCGTTGTCCCGCCATAGCGCCTTGAACTCCGGGCTGAGCCGGCAGAGCTCGTCGACGAGAGGCTCTACCTCCGCCGCCGCGCCCGCACGTGCCGCGTCCACACGAAACGCGCCGACCACGAACCGCGCGACGCTTTCCCAGTCGTACTGGGCGGCGCGGACGCGAGGATCAAGAAAGATGATGCGCAGGATATTGCGCTGCTCAGGCGGCAGCGAGGCATAGTCGGTCAGCATCACGGTCGCAGCCCGGTTCCAGGCGACCACGTCCCAGGTGGCGGTCTTGATGATGGCGGGGCTCGGCTCCAGCGCATCGAGCACGCGTTGTAGCCGCGGCGTGACGCCTTCATCTTTCCGATAGCGCACTTCGGGCGGACGACCGAGCCCGAGCAGGAAAAGATGCTCGCGCTCGACATCCGTCAGCATCAAGGCACGCGTAATCCGATCGAGCACGTCGGCAGAGGGTGCGCCACCGCGCCCCTGTTCGAGCCAGGTGTACCAGGTCGGACTGATGTAGGCGCGCTGCGCAACTTCCTCGCGGCGCAGGCCCGGGGTGCGGCGCCGCGCGGGCGGATAGCCGAACGCCGCCGGATCGAGCTTCGCCCGGCGATCCTTTAAGTAGGCTCCAAGTAGGGTGTTAACCATTATACCATGATAATATCACGTCTTTACCAGAATACGCCGTGGGCGAATATTAGTCCCCAACGAAACCATTGGAGACTTTGCCATGCGTATATTTGTCACGGGAGCAACCGGTTGGGTCGGATCGGCCCTCCGCAAAGAGTTGATCGGCGCCGGCCACCAGGTGCTCGGACTCACCCGCTCGGACAAGGGAGCGGAGGCGCTCGCCGCGGCGGGCGCTGAGGTCCATCGCGGCTCTCTCTCGGATCTGGACAGCCTCAAGAGCGGTGCCGCCCGATCGGAGGCCGTGATCCACACGCCTTCAACCATGACTTCTCGAAATTCGCAGAGAACTGTGCGGAGGACCGGCGCGCCATCGAGACGATCGGCGCCGTGCTCGAAGGCTCTCGCCGTCCGCTGCTCGTGACATCCGGTGTGGCGCTGCTCGCCCCGGGCCGCGTGGCGACCGAGGCGGATGTGCCACCGTCCAACTCCGCCTCCTTTCCTCGCAGATCGGAGGTTGCGACGGCCGCGCTTCAGGAACGCGGCCTGCGGGCCACGACCATCCGGCTCGCTCCGTCAGTCCATGGCCACGGCGATCATGGCTTCGTGCCGATTCTCATCAGGATCGCGCGCGAAAAGGGCGCGTCCGCCTACATTGGCGAGGGGAAGAATCGCTGGCCGGGCGTGCACCTGCTCGACGCCGCGCGCGTCTATCGGCTCGCGCTCGAGCGCGGCGCGGAAGGCGGCCCTTTCCATGCCATTGCCGAAGAGGGCGTGCCCTTCAAAGCGATCGCGGAGGTGATCGGCCGCCGCCTGAATGTTCCCGTGGTCTCGAAGTCGCCCGAGGAGGCGGCGGAGCACTTTGGCTGGTTCGCGATGTTCGCCGGTATGGATGCCCCGGCTTCGAGCGCGCGCACGCGAGCGACGCTCGGGTGGAAGCCGGAGGAGCCTGGGCTCATCGCCGATATCGATCATCCGGCGTATTTTGCAGGGTAGCGGTCGGGACGGCGCCTAAGGCCGGAAATGCGTACGGACGCGCGCTTCGCGCCTCGGCGAGACGTAGTGATCAATGAGCGCTCGGCAGGTCGATGATTGCGATACCCCTCCCCTTTTGCCGCGATAACGGGCGGGCCGAGATCGCGAGCCGCCGGCCATCCGGCGACCAGACAGGATGGTCCGCGTTCAAGGACGAATCGGTCACCTGGACGAGGCCGGTCCCGTCTCTATTGATAAGGAATATGGCGTACGACCCCAAGAGGCTGGCGCGGTTGGACTCGAAAGCCAAGCGCCGGCCGTCGGGGGACCAGGTGGGGGCTCTGCCTTGCGCGGGCGTCGACTCCAAGGGACGCGCGACACCGGTTGCGTCGACGAGCCAAATGGAGTTTTTCGTTTGATCATAGGGCTGGGCATGATTCTCCTGACCCGCGAATGCGATCCAGTTGCCGTCAGGCGAGACGCTCGGCATGCCGGTCATTACTTGGGCGTGCTGGGTCAGCGGTACCGCGGAGCCGCGCGTCAAATCAATCTTCTTGATGACGAGATCTCGACCGTCCATCACTGCAATCGTGTTTCCATCGGGATACCAAGATGGATAGAACGATTCATCCGATAGCCCGGCAGCCGTCACCTGGCGGGCGTTCGAGCCGTCGGCGTCGATGAGCCAAACTTGGTCGTGGCCATTAACGATGCCGGTGAACGCGATCCGATTGATCTGCCTCGACCAATTGGCGCGGGTCGCAGCAATGGCCATAGTCGATGGGGTAAACGGTCGCGCTTGCCCACCGGCCGCGGGAACCACCCAGAACCTCGCATCCGCCCCATCGCCGCGAGTGAACAAGACCTGGTTGCCGTCCGACGCGAAACAGGGCCACAAGTCGACGTTGCCGGACGTCAGGAATCTGACGGGCGCGTACGGCTCCGCCGCCCGCGCCGAGGCAGGGTGCAGAGCAAGGCCTCGCGAGAAAAGGAGGAGACCGGCGAGGACTACCACGCGCCTCATGCGATGGAGCTAGTGATTTTGGCCGGAGAGGGTCATCAGCACCTCGTCGTAGTTTTTCGCGCCATGCACTATTCCTTCCTCAAAGTTCAGGTTCCATCGTGTGCGCCACATGAGCCCTCTCAGCGAAGTGTCGGCAGCCGCTGCTGCGTCCGCTACCTCATTGGCCTGCTCTTGGTCCACCGCCCAAGAGTCCCCCGTCTGGCCCAGAAGTGTTGACGCGTAGCGGGTATGCAATGCGTCAATGCGCTCGCAAGCGGCAGCAAAGCGATCCCTCGCTGCTTCCTGTAGGGCGTAGTTATGAGCCAGACGGGCATACATGCGAGCCTCATCGACGGGCAGCCGGATAATCAGCCCCGCATCCCTCGCGGTTGCCCACACCGCGTCGGAAGGCGCGAAGTATTTTGCTTGTACAACGGGGTCCATACCGTTTGCACCAATCGTTCCCGGGATACATGGCATGGACGGCAAGGTGATCGTGGTTTGGCCACTCGCCGGGAGTGACTTGGTCGCCGCAAGGACACCTCGAAACCATGCCGCCTGCGACTCGAGGGCAAGATCCGTCCTCAGAATTTCCCCATTGCGCTTCGCTTCTTCGAGCAGATCGTGCTGCAGCTGGTGACGTTGGTGAATGTGATGCAGGCTCTCGACGCATTGTTCGAGCGCGATCGCAATTAGAAGGCCAATGGTGATCACCGCGATATGGATGAAGAAATCCTTCCACGTGTGAACGGTGGCGTGCGGAGCGTGGACATCGAGCATGGGCGCTGAGATCTCCGGCGTGGAAGGTATTTTTGTATCTGCGAGCAACGCGGCCTTCAGGCCATCGGCGGGTCCCCGAGATATTTCTGGTTCGGCGCGGTCGGCCATTCGTGGGCTCTGCGTTGCTCTCCCTATAGCCTACCCTAAGCGGCCGGCGACCGCTTTCTCGCTGCCACTTCGCGCCTCGCCTGAGCGCGCCGTTTCGAGACCGGCGGGCAGATGATCCGCGAGTAGCGGCGCGAATTCCTTGACTGGTTCCGCGAAGAGCATCAACGTACTTCAAATGATCGAGTGGATTACAGGTGCTTCACCGCAACTCAGAGCGAGAGTCGCAGGCGTCCTTTACCTGGTCATCTTCATCGCTGGGCGCAGCCTTCAGACTCATCTTCGTGGCGGTCATGACTGCGAACTCGTTGAATTATTTCGGCCTTCTTAACCTTTTCAACAGCGCGCGCTCCGCGAGCGCTTTCGATGCCGGCTACGACACGGATATCTCGCCTTCCTCTGGCCGCCGCTCGGTAACCATCTATTCATTCCCTATATTCTGGTTCCTGCGCTCCTCGGAGAAGGGTCGCTCGCGCTTTGGCTTACGCTCATCGGGGTGAACGCCGAGCGGTGGACGCAAGTGGCGACGCCGTTCCTTTCGAACGCGCCGCGAAGCACGACGCCTCTCGATCCATAGCCGCCACGGTGGGGTTCGGCGACACTCGGGATACCGGGCCTGGGCTCGCGGCACGAGCGGGTCTCCGTCGCTGGCGGGCGGCAACGAGAGAGAAGACCCAGGGCCGGAATGCCACGAGCAGCGCGGTACTGTGGCGCGGCTGGGTGGAAAGCGTGTCGAATTCGGCCATCTGCAGGAATTCGTCGTACAGGTGCTCGAGCTTGCGCTTGAGAACACCGATGGAGCTCTCGGTGAGTTCGGCGGGTTGCCAGCCGAGAAACTCGCCGCGACCTGAGAATGCGCCGCGCAGAAACTCCGTGTGTACCTGACGCTCGTGGGCGCGACGCACGGGTCCATCGGGTCGCCACACGAGCCTGCGGCTCACGCGTAGTCGGATTCGGCGGCGCGGCAGCAATTCGATCAACTCGAGCTCGATCAGCCGGTCGCGCAGGCGTTCGAGCTGCGCCTCATCGAATTCGTATTCGCACAAAATCTGACTATCCACCCAGCCGTTCAAGAGCAGGTAGAAGTAACTGAGCAGGGCGGTGTCGCGCGCGATCGCCGCTTCCTGCTCCACGCTCAACATGCTGACGGCGCTGGCGCTGCGGTCGATCATGCGAATGAGTTCGGTGACACTCATGTCCATGGCTTTGCACACTTGCTCGAGCCTACGAACGGTGAAGCTGCGGTGGGCGAAGATGCGCTTGACGCTCGCCTCGCTCAATCCAATACGGCTCGCGAGAGTCCGATAGGTGAGGCCGCGGACCTTGACGCAACGCTTGAGTGCGTCCACGAGCTGATGAGTTTCGTCCACTGTGGCATCGCTCCTCTGAGGAAGTGTCGTCAGTCAGGTCGCTAGGTATCGTTTTTCAATACCTTAGGTACCTAGTATTGCATGGAGCTTCTGAGGGGGTAAGGTGGATTCGTGTCCATTACTGCGAGCCCTACATGAATACCCGATGTCCAACCAAAGGCGAAGTGAGCGCGAATCGCCGGCACGCATCAGCCATGACGCATCCCATGCTCAACGACGTGCACTCGCGCCGCAACGCCTCCCGGCCGGCTGTGCACCGCCGGCCGAACTCCGTCGAGGAGGTTCGCGCCGCCCTGCTCCAGGCACGCCGACGCGGACTGCCCGTCGCGATCGCCGGGGGGCGGCACGCCATGGGCGGTCAACAATTCATCGAGGGCGGCTGCGTGCTCGATCTCCGCGGACTCAACCGGGTTCTCGGCTTCGATCGCGAGCACGGCTTGATCACCGTCGAGGCGGGTGCGACCTGGCCGGAACTGATGCGCGGCTACTTGTCACTCCAGGCCCACGAGCCTACCTCGTGGGGCATTCGCCAAAAGCAAACGGGCGCCGATCAGCTGACCATGGGAGGCGCATTGGCCGCCAATATCCATGGGCGGGGTCTGACCTGTCCGCCGTTTTCGGCGGATGTGGTGTCGTTCCATCTCGTGACGGCATCCGGTGACTCGATCATCTGTTCGCGCGAGCGAGAACCGGAGCTCTTCTCGCTGGTGGCGGGCGGGTACGGGCTCTTGGGTGTGGTGGTTGCGGTCACTCTGCAACTCGTGCCGCGGCAAAAAGTCGAACGCGTGGTGGGGCTGCTGTCTTTGCCGGAACTGACGCGGGCGTTCGAGACGAGAATTGCGCAAGGCTATACGTTCGGCGATTTTCAATTCGCCACCGACCCCGGCATGGCGGGGTTCATGTCGGATGGCATATTCTCTTGCTACCGGCCCATCGATAACGATTCGCCCATAGCGGAGAACCAGATCCGGTTGTCGCAGGCGGATTGGCGTCGGCTGCTCTATCTCGCACACGTGAACAAGCGTCAGGCGTTCCGGGAGTTTACCGATTTCTACTTGCGGTCGAGCGGCCAGGTGTATTGGAACGATACGCACCAGCTCAACATCTATTTAGACGATTACCATCGGGCGCTCGACCAACATCTGGGGGCATGCGTACCGGGCACGGAAATGATCACGGAACTCTCTGTGCCGCCTCACCGTCTCGCAGCATTCATGGCCGCCGTGCGCGAGGACTTTCGGGCGCATGAGGTGAACTTCATCTACGGAACGATTCGTCTCATCCAACGAGATCAGGATGCGTTCCTGAAGTGGGCGAAAGACGACTACGCCTGCGTCATTTTCAACCTGCACGTGGATCACGACCCGGCCGGATTGGCGCGATCCGGCGAGAACTTCCGCCGGCTCATTGATCGGGCGATCGAACAGGGGGGCAGCTATTTTCTGACTTATCACCGCCATGCACGTCGCGACCAGTTGCTGACGTGCTACCCGGAGATTCCGGAATTCATGCGGCGTAAGCGCCGTTGGGATCCTGAAGGACGGTGCGCGAGCGACTGGTCGCGGCACTGTGAGCAGCTTCTCGGGTTGGAGGGAACGTGACGGCGGCGATCCTCGAGCGGAGGCCGCGTTCGTTTGCCAATACAGTAGCCGGAATCGGTGGGGCTGCTTTATGCTGGAGCCTGGGAGATCAGATGAGGGGTATCACGCTTGCCGCCGCTCTGGCACAAGAACCTCCGGGAGATCTTCGCGATTGCGCGGCGAGGCGGGTTACGGGATAGTCGGGTAGCATCCGCCATTTCGCGGGGGACGATACTGTGCGTGATGTATTTTGCGGCGGTGTATGAGAAGTCGTAACCGCCGGCCGACGGTACAAGCGTAAATCTGCCGGTGGAAAATAGCTCTTGAGCGCCGGACCGCGCCTTGTGTACCGATTCCGCGCCGATGCGGCCCATTACAGAACGGTCATTGATCGGTACTATGGGCAACGTGCTTTCCTCCTGCGGCTGCCGATGCAATATGGAATCGTCTCATTGGCCATCGTCGGCGCTTTTCTTGGGTTCAAGGGTATGTCGACGCGAATCGCAGTGGGAATTGGCTTCCTCGTCGTCGTTGCCTCGACGATGGGTTTGGTAGCCCTGACAAAGGTCAGCATTCTATGGCGGTTCAAACGCCGCGCCGATTTTGGAGCTGAGGTGACCGTCACGGTATCGAAGGACGCAATTATCTCTAGCGGGCGTCACGCAGAGGGAAAATGGGGATGGCAGGCCTACCCTCGTTCTGTCCGTTATCCCGATGGGATCCTTCTCATGCGCCGTGGCGTCATTCGATGGCTGCCGGATTCAGCGCTGCAAGAAGGTACTCCGGCGGACGCGACCGCACTCGCTCGATCCAAGACAGTCATGAGGGAAATCAGGTAGGACCGCTCAGGTGCTGCGATGCCCTATGACTATTGATCGACAATCATGCTCGCCCTGACCTGCTGGGGAAGAAGGCACAGTCCGCGCAAGGAAGCATGTTGATGAGCGTGCGATTCGCCATTTCTTTATTAATCGTGGGTTGCTTGGGGAGCTCCAACGCATTTAGCGCAGACACATCGGAGGGCTGCTGGCGGTGAATATCACCCTGAGGCAACGCCGTCCCGAGGACGCTCAACGCGGCGGCGTGATCTGCTACGAAGCCTTCAAAGCCATTGCCGAGCAACACAACTTTCCGCCTGACTTTCCGTCGGCAGAGGTTTCAATCGGAGTATTGTCTTCTCTGTTAGCACGCCGCGACATCTATTCCGTGGTCGCCGAGCTGGACGGACGCCTCGCGGGTAGTAATTTTCTGTGGGAAGGCGGGTCGATAGCGGGCATTGGTCCGATCACCGTCGATCCAAAGCTCCAGAATGGACAGGTCGGCAGGCAGCTGATGAACAATGTACTGGAACGCGCAGGCCACCGAACGGGACGTGGAATCCTGTAACAGGCTATGCCGCAATGTGCACGGCCACGACCGAAACCACGAACTCCTCGACGCGATCAAGCAGAAGACGGCGAGCGTTGTCGACCATGACGGTCGAATTTCCGGTTACGCGACCATGATCGGCTTCTTCGGCCATGCAGTCGGAGAAACCAACGAAGACATAACGGCCCTAATCGGCGCGGCAACCAGCATTGCCGGCCCTGGCCTGCTTATGCCATGCCGCAATGCAGAGCTGTTTCGGTGGTGTCTCAATCAGGGATTGCGTGTCGTCCAGCCTATGACACTAATGAGCCTGGATCTTTACAACGAACCTGCGGGAGCATTTCTGCCCTCGATTATTTATTGACTCCGCGGCGCCGCTAAGTCGACGTAGCATCCAACTGGCTTGCCAACTTCATGACAATCGCCTTCGAATCACCCGATCAGCCTGAAGTGATCGCCCTCATTGCCGAGCTGGATGCCTACCAGGACATCCTGTACCCGGCAGAGAGCCGGTACGTCATGGACGTGGCTTCGCTGAAGCAATCGAATGTCTTGTTTGCCGTTGCGAGAGATAAAGCGGGCGACGCGATCGGCTGTGGGGCGATCGTCCTCTACGCTGAATATGGCGAGCTAAAGCGCATGTATGTCAGACCTCACGGTCGAGGGCAACGCGTCGCCAGCAAACTCCTGGCCATGCTCGAGTCGCATGCAGTCGGATCTGGCTGCAAATTGCTCAGGCTCGAGACCGGGCCATACCAACATGAGGCGCTGGCCCTCTATGCCTCCGCCGGCTATGAGCGCCGGGGACCGTATGAAAACTACACGGACGACCCGCTGAGTGTGTTCATGCAGAAACACCTTAGAGCCTGAGACTCGGCCTGGAAGACCTGCGGCCCTCTCCGGATGACCCAATGGCGGAGATGAGCCAATTTACTCAGCCGGATGCCTCCCAGGCGTGGCTGTTTGTCATGGTCACGGGCACGGTCCAGGCAGCCGCAGATTCCGGATAGGCGCCCTTCCCTGCCGTCGACACCTATAGACTAAACCGTCGGAACCGGAGACTGACAATGCCAAAATCCAAGATTGCCGCAACGGTCCTGGGGCTGGGACTCATCCTGCCGGGGCCGACGGTGTGGTCGCAAGCGGTGCCCTCCGATGTGTGCGGTGAGAAGACGGAGCCGGCGTTCTGCAGAGGCGTGCGCGGCGCGCGCGCCGAAGGTTGGCCTGCGCAGAGCCGCTCCGAGGTCATGGCACAGCACGGTATGGTGGTCACCAGTCAACCGCTTGCCGCGCAAGCGGGACTCCAAATATTGAGGGGCGGCGGGAACGCGGTTGATGCCGCGGTCGCGACGGCTGCGGTACTGAACTTGGTGGAGCCCATGATGGTGGGACTGGGCGGCGATCTCTTTGCCGTCATCTATGTCGCCAAGGAGCGCAAGGTCTATGTGCTGAACGCGAGCGGCACGGCTCCCACGGGGGCAACCGTCGAGCGGTTTAGCGAGCTCGGTTATCACTGGGATTCGAGGAACTGGGGTCCCGCGTCGGGAATGCCGGTGCACGGGATCCTGCCCGTGACCGTTCCCGGCGCCGCCTGGGGTTGGCAGGAAGTGCTCAAACGTTTCGGAACAATGACCTTCAAACAAGTACTCGAGCCCGCCGTCCAATATGCTGAAAATGGCTTTCCGGTCTCCGAGCGCATCGCGCACGACTGGCAGCTTCCCGAGGCGCTGCCGCTGCGAGGGTGCTGCACTCAACTTGATCCCGACTCGGTCAGAACTTGGTATGTGAAAGGCAGACCCCCGAAGGCGGGCGAGATCTTCAAGAACCCCGACCTCGCGCGGACGTTTCGCCTCCTGCAGGCGCAGGGTGCCGAGGCGTTCTATAAGGGTGTGATCGCGAAGGCTATCGTAGCCAAGTCGACGGCGCTCGGTGGAACGATGACTCTCGAGGACCTTGCTCAGTATCACGGAGAATGGGTCGAGGCCGCACGCACTCGCTATCACGACTACGAGCTTCTTGAGCTTCCTCCGCCGTCACAGGCATGGGCGGCGAACGAAATGCTGAATATTCTTCAGGCATGCGTAGCGAAATGGGCACCGCGGGAAACGTTGGCCTCGCTGGGTCCAACGAGCCCGCTTTACTGGCATCTGTTGGTGGAAGCAAAAAAGCTCGCGTATGCGGATCTTTATCGATACAACGCGGACGCGAACTTCGCGGCAGTTCCCCTCGGCCGGCTGCTATCGGACTCCTATGCGACATCACTGTGCGCCAAGGTCGATCCATCGCATGCATCCACGCCGGGACCCTCAGGGAACTTCTCGATGGGCGGAGATACGATCGTTCTCTCTACCGCAGATGGCCAGGGCAACATGGTCTCGTGGGTCAACAGCAACTTCGACGAATTCGGAGCGGGGATCACAGTGCCCGGCTTCGGCTTCATACTGCATGATCGAGGGGCGTTGTTCACACTCGACCCCAAGAGTCCCAATGTGATCCAACCGCATAAGCGGCCCTTCAACACCCTCTCCGCGGGCTTTTTGCTGCACGAGAACGTGCCGGTGATGACCGTGACGCTGATGGGCGGCGATATGCAAGCGCAGGGACATGCCCAGCTCTTGGTCAATATTCTCGATTTGGGCGCCAACGTGCAGGCAGCGGCCGATATGGCGCGGTTTCGCCACAGTCAAATATCGAACACACTCGGCTTGGAAAGCCCGTTGTACGATATCGTGGGTAAACAGTTAGCCGCCATGGGACATTCCGTGACATCCATCGATGGTGGGTCGGTCGGCGGCGTTCAGGTCATCATGGTTGTCCCCGGCCTGAACGGCTTTGATGGTGAAAGCGCCAACCATGGCGGCAACGGTTATTACCGCGGGGGGTCCGATTTTCGCAAGGACGGGGAAGCCGTTGGTTGGTGACTCATGCGGGAGGAAGGTCTGGATACTGCGGAGCGTCGCCGCCGATGTGATCCCATGAGGCTTTGGAACTGACGAATATATGCATGTCGATTTCGATGCCGGGATCACCGTCGATGCTACCGAGTGTCACCCCGTGTACTCTGCCTTCACGGGTTCCACAGAGCGTGGTTCCACAGGTATTGCAGAAGCACAGGCCCCATCCGGGCGCCGACTCATAACTTGCGAGGTTGTCGGCACCTTGGGTCCATGTGAAAGACTCAGGCAATATCTCGGCGTAAGCCGAACCGGCGCCGCTGAACGCCTTGCGACAGCGCGAACAATGACAACATCTGCCACCCCTGAGTGGGCGATTGATCTCATAGCGGACTCGACCGCAAAAGCACCCGCCGGTCAAATTCATGATTGGTCTCCAATCCCGATCCGTCGGCTTCACGCGAGGCTGCAACCCGCGTGCATTGATGCCGCATCAGGCTCGATGATGGGGCATCGGGCGCCCGTGCGCCATTGGAGGCTCAAATGAGCATGATCGGCTATGTCCGGCGCATCTCGGGCGCGCAAGCGCTTGCGCTCGGGCGCAAGCCGGCTTCGATAAAGCGGCTCCTGACGGGAGGCTATGACATGCAGGCAATGATCAGGGATCAGTTGAGAGGTAAGACCTCGCCCAAGAGAGCGGCAATGGAGAATGCCTACGCGCGTGCGAAGCAAATCAGCGATGAGCTCAAGCGATCCGAGCGCGGGACAGGCCCAGCTACATTTGAAGAAATCCAAAAAATGATGCAGCCTCTTCGCGAGGCCGGTGCTTTCGGTGAAGACCCCGATGTGCTCGAGTTGGATAAGTCCTGGCATACGCTTCATTATCTGCTCACCGGCAGCGCCGTACCTTCGGATTCCGCTTTAGGCCGGGCGATCCTGGGTGGCAAAGAGATCGGCCCCGATCTCGGCTACGGCCCTGCGCGCCTGCTCACAGCCTCGGAGGTTCAGGACATTGCCTCCGCTCTGGCGCATGTATCTGCGGAGGATCTCACACAACGATTTGACCTGGACAAGATGATTGCCGCTGAAATCTACGCCTGCCGGGATGAAGGTGAACTCGGCCTCGCGCTCGAGTACTTCGAGCGACTCAAGCCGTTCTATGCCGAGTCGGCCGCTCGCGGCAGCGCGATGCTGCTCTATCTGCGCTGATGGCGAGCGTCCTCGGGGGCCGCTGATATACCCACCTCACGCAGTGTCTAAGATTTAGATGTTGCGCCGGGCGATCGCCCGAAGCGATACTTGCAGCGGTATGGATAATAATTCATCACTCGAACAAGGAAGCAACAATGAAAACCAGATTTGCCCTGCTCGCAGGCATCGCGCTTTTGCTCAGTTTGCCCGCTTTTGCTGAAAGTCCCTTTGACGGCACTTGGAAACTCAATACCAGCAAGAGCCATCTTGCCGGCGACATCATGCATTATGCGGACGCCGGCTCCGGCATGTTGAAGTACACGGATTCGGATCAAACGTACACCTTCAAGCCGGACGGAAGTTCGTTCACAACCCCAATGGGCACTGAGAGAACTTTTCTAAAGACCGGCGACGATAGCTACACTGCAACCTCAAAAAAGGGTGGTGTCTTGCTGCGTACCACTACCATAAAGGTGTCGTCGGACGGTAAGACGCTGAAGGAGGAAGCGAAGGGTACCAAGCCGAACGGCGATAACTTCGACGATACGTTTACCTATATCAGGACATCGCCAGGGACCGGGCTGATCGGCAGCTGGAAGAGTACGGAAGTCAACCTCAGCTCCCCGAACTCACTCACGATCCAAACGGACGGCACCGACGGCGTCACGACGACACTTTCGGCAATCAAAGCAACCTGTCAGGCCAAATGGAACGGCAAAGATTTTCCTGCTACTGGCCCGACCGTGCCCGATGGCCTCACGCTGGCACTCAGCAAGACGGGGCCCAGCAGCTTCAAATTGGTCCAGAAATTCAAGGGCAAGGCGATTGTAATTGCGAACTACAAGCTTGCGCCGGATGGTAAGACCATGACCATGAAGGGAACAAACGGCGCGGGTAAGGAGCCGTTTACCGAAGTGTTCGACAAGCAATCCTGATTGCGTACCGACGGCAGCCCCCCGCGGTTCTTCCGCGGGGGCTGAGTCAATCTCTCGGGCTGAGCAGCCCGGTTATGTAAACGATCAGACCGCCGACGATAACGCCCGTCGCGAAACCGAGCCGCGGATAGCCGGTAATGTACCGGTCGACCGAGGCGGCGTACCGGCGAATTCGTTGGGTGGCGCTCGTGCGCTGCGCCTCGAGCGAGTCGAGGGTATCTTCCACTCGACGCCTCAGCTCTCGAACTTCCGGGGATTGGCCATTGCCAAGCGTGGCAATCAATTCCTCGACGTCGTGAATCAGCGAATCAAGTTCTTTGGAGTCTTTCATGTCGCACGTTCCTTGTCGGTGAGTCGATCCAATATAGCCCTAACCTCGAACGGATGTGGTGCGGCATGCGTAGGACATGGGAGAAATCGGATGTCAGTCCTTCGCCGTGGGGCTACGCGGGCACGTTGTGATCGCGGCCCTCCGATCTCGGAGCCGCCCTGCGTTACTATTGCCAATTGCGTCGTAACTGCGTTAAGACGGCTAGAACATTGGAAAATCACGAATCCACACCGCCGGGCTTGCTCGACAAGATTCTCACTCGGGAGGGTCTATTAGACCGCTCCTGGATTCGCTATTCCGGCGCGATCGCACTGGTGGGTATGGCGCTCGCCGTGCGATCCTCGATGTTGCCTGCGAACGGTGGATTCGCGTTCATTACGTTCTACCCGACGGTGATCGCTGTCGCGCTGGTCTGCGGAGTCGGACCGGGCCTGCTGGCGAGTGTGCTCAGCGCCCTCTGTGCAGCGTTCTTCTTTTTGTCGCCATTCCGCTCGCAGGCCGGTCAAGCTGCCTCATTTGGGTTCTTTTTCGTGACTTGCGGCCTCACTACTTTCGTTGCTCACCGGCTGCGAAAATCAGTTCTGAGACTGCGCGCGAGCGAGCTCAAGTTCCGGACGCTTTACGAAACTTCTAACGTCGGCATCGTGCTTACGGACGTCAATAGACGCTATATCGAATTCAACGAGACGTTTCGCCGTTTGACGGGCTACAGTGCCGATGAGTTGCGAGAGCTTGAATATCGGACGCTGACCGACCCGAAAGACTGGGCGCAGACGGACGCTCAGTACGAGCTTGCAGCGCGCACGGGACAATTCGGACCTTACGAAAAGGAATATCTGCGCAAGGATGGCAGCCGTATGCCGCTGCGTTTCAATGGCGCGATGTTTACCGCCGATGACGGGCAGAAGTACCTCTGGTCCATCGTTGACGACATCACAGAGCGGCGCCGCCTGGAACGCGCATTGCTGAACTCAGCCAGCGCGGAACAGCAGAAACTCGGCCGAGATCTACATGACGGGCTGGGTCAGGAACTCGCCGGAATCTCGCTGCTCGCCTCGGCGATCGCCGCGAGCATCCGGAAGGCGGGGCGTCCGGAGGCCGCAGAACTCGAGAATCTCGCGAGCGTCTCCGCCCAGGCGGTCGCCAACTGCCGTGCCCTGGCGCACGGTCTCTCACCGGTGACCTTCGCCAATGGCGGACTGCGCGAGGCCTTGATGGAGATGGTTGGGCTGCTTCGGGACTCATTCGGACTGGATGCTCGCTGCGAAGTTCTCGAAGCAGCGCCGATTCGACTTTTGCCCGACGCATTGGACAATCTGTACCGCATTTCTCAGGAGGCCGTATCGAACGCCCGACGTCACGGCCGGGCACAGTCGATCAAGATCACGCTGGAGAGCGCAGCGGCGGTTGTACGGCTCGCCATTGAGGATGATGGTTCGGGTATCCCCCAGCCGCCGCCCGCGACGGGCATGGGTCTAAAAATCATGCAGTTCCGCGCGGCAACCATGGGCGCGCGCCTGTCGATCAGTCCCGGAGAGAGGGGAGGAACTTGCGTCTCAGTTGAATGTGTCCAGGCGCAATAGCGGTCGTAGGCGGTTAACTCGCTAGCGAAACAAACGTTGACGGGCTGCGAGACTTGACATGCCCGATGCCGGAATGTTGAAGCCATGGGCGGCTGTGCGGATTAGGCTGATTGGACGGATCGGTGCATTATCCGTGAGGCCGCAGGAGGACCCCGTGAAGCGTACGTGGACGATTATTGCCGTCGCCGATGTTTCGCGGAGTCTCAAATGGTATCAGTCGCTCTTCGGTCAGCGTGAAACGACGCCTGCCCATGACTACTGGGCGCAAGTGCTAGACGCCGATGGAACGGTACTGCTTTGCCTTCACCAGTGGGGCGCCCACGAACACCCGACCTTGAGCAGTCGCGATGGGGCGCCTCCCGGCAATGGACTCTTGCTTTTCTTCCGTCTGGATGACTTCGACGAAGCACTGGCGAGGGCTCGCTCTCTGGTTGGCTCATTGGAGGAGGAGGTGCAGGTGAACCCCGCCACAGGAACAAGAGAGTTTGCGCTTCGGGATCAAGACGGCTACTACGTCATGGTTAGCGCCCTCGCTTAGAAGCGGATCTTTGTACTTGACAATAGATGTATATGCATGTAATCTGGCCTACATGAAACTTCAATCGCTTCCCTGCTACTGCGCGACGCTGCGGCAGGCCGCCCGAGCGGTGACGGCGCTGTATGAGGAAGTCCTCGCCGAGGGCGGTGTGCACGCAACCCAGTACACCGCATTGCAGGTTCTCGAATCTGTCCCCAAACTGACCACCACGGAACTCGCGGAGGCGATCGGCATCGACCAGACCACCGCCACGCGGACCCTTGCATTGATCAGGAAGAATGGACTCGCTATCGACGCGCCGGGGAACGACCGCCGGCAGCGGCGGTGGGCCTTGACCTCACAGGGCCGCGCGCAGCTGCGCAAGCTGAAGCCAGCATGGGATGCGGCGCAGGAAGCGTTTGAGAATCGATTGGGCCGGACCGAAGCGGCGGCACTCAAGAAGGCCGCCTATCTTGCTGCGAGTAAGCTGGCGCCCGGGTGATCGATATTCGATCAAATACATGTATATACATTTATCAACTACCATCTACATGCACAGGAGAATCAATATGAACATTCCGAGCTTTCGCAAGCATCTGGCCCCTTCACTGGTAATGGCGTCCGCGGCTTTCTTTGGCATCACGGCCGGCGCGCGCGCGGCGGACCTCACGAGCAGCGACCCGCAGGAGCAGGCAAGACAGCTCCTTGCACCGACCAAGCCGGGCCGACCGGTTGCGCTCTCTGGCTCATCATCGGTGCCGAGCGGAATTGTGGAGAGTGTCCTCGATCCGCAGGAGCGCGCAAGACGGCTGCTCGCGGGCGCACACAGCGTCGGAGACACAACAATAGCGGCGTCCGCTGTCAGCACAGTGCGCATGGGCAGAAACGCATCGCCTGCTGATGGTCAGGCTCTCGCGCAGCGGATGATTCTCGGGGCGCGGGGCGCGGCGAAGACGCGCACCGCGACCACGGCCGCGGCTCATTCCCCGGATGTGCGGGAGTAGTCGGCCATGCACGAGACCAGCACTCTCGATCTGCTGACTACGATTGGGGAGACCGTGAGCGCGGCCGCTGTCGCCGCCGTCGTGTGCTTCTCGCTGTCCACGACGCTCCGGGAGCGTGTTCGAGCCGCCCTGGGCATCGCCCTGTGGTTTCTGATCGTCATCACCTTCGGTGCGACGGGAGCCTTGGGACCGGATTCAGCGCCTGGGGTACCCGGTTTGGGCGCGGCGGTCGCCGTGCCGCTGGCCGCGCTCGCCTGCGCCTTCCTGATCATCCGGTCTACGAGAGAGGCCATGTTGAGGATCCCTGTTTGGGCGCTGATCGCGGTCAATGGTGTGCGGATACTCGGCGTGTCGTTCTTGCTGCTGTATTCGGCGCACCGGCTACCCGCGCCGTTCGCTCCCATCGCCGGATGGGGCGATATCTTCGTTGGATTGACCGCAGGCCCCGTGGCCTGGCTCGTCGTCCGCCACGGCACCAAGGCCGACCGCTGGGTCCTGGCTTGGAATCTCATCGGGTTCGTCGACTTATTCGCGGCGATCGCGCTCGGTGCAACCTCCTCGCCCGGTCCGATACGCCTCTTCATGGAACCGCCCGGCAGTTCGATCATGACGACGCTACCCTGGATCATCATTCCGTGCTTTATCGTGCCCAGCCTCGAGGCATTGCATATAGCGATATTCTACCGGCTGCTTTCAGGGCATAAGAGAGCGTCGAATACGCGCGCCGCGCGGCTTATTGCACCGTTTGGCCCCGATAGCGGTCCAGCGCACCCGCGAGGCGTGCCCGGTATATCATGCAACGAGAAAATGTGAGGGGACGAACTAATGCGTAGATTCGAGGGCCGCGTGGCCGTGGTGAGCGGCGCCGCTCAGGGCATGGGTAAAGCGGTGGCACTGCGCCTCGGTGAGGAGGGTGCCACGGTGGTGGCGGTCGACATCAATGAGGCCGGTGTTGCGGCCACGGCGCAAGGCATCGGCGGCGGCTCGATCGGCGTGGGCTGCGACATCGGCGATGAAGGCGCGGTCGCGCGTCTCTTCGAAACGGTCGCGGGAAAATTCGGCAAGCTGGATGTCTTGGTCAATGCTGCCGCCATCGTGCCGTTCGTGAAATGGGATGCGCTCACCTTCACCGAATGGCGGCGCGTGCTGCGGGTCAATCTGGACGGCCTCTATCTCATGTGCCGGGCGGGCTCGGAGCTGATGCGCAAGAATGAGTACGGCCGCATCGTCAACTTCAGCTCCAACTCCATTTTCGCCGGCACGCCGAACATGGCGCATTACGTCGCCTCCAAGGGCGGCGTGCTGACGTTCACCCGGGCTCTGGCCACCGAGCTCGGACCTTTCAAGATCACCGCGAATTCGATTTGCCCGGGATTGATCGATACGGAGGGCGTGCAAACCTCGCCTCACAAAGACGCCTTCGAGTTCGTCGGGATGCTGCAGGCGATCAAGGGCCGGGGGCTGCCGAAGGACGTGGTGCCGGCCGTCGCGTTCCTCGCCTCCGACGAGGCGCACTGGATCACGGGACAGGCGCTCAACGTCGATGCCGGCATGGTGCGCTGGTAGACTGACGCCGCAGCTACTGTTTCGCGGGGCGGCTCGCGAGAGAGATGCCCCACATCGTGAGGCCTCCCAGCGCGAGCCCGGCGCCCACGTACCCCGTCGAGGCGAGCCCGAAGCCTGCTGCGATCGTCATGCCGCCAAGCCACGGCCCGATGGCGTTCGCGATGTTGAACGCGGAATGATTGAGCGCCGCCGCGAGCGCTTGAGAATCGCCCGCGACGTCCATCAGGCGCGTTTGCAGGACCGTGGCGAGCGCTCCGCCCATGCCAATGGCGAACACGTCCAGGGCCACCGTAACGTAGTGGCCGGTTGCAACCGGATAGAGCGCGAGGACCGCCGCCGACCATAATAAAAGGTAACCTGCCGTCGGCATCAAGGCGCGATCGGCATACCGCGGGATGAATAGGTTCCCCGCCGTGAGACCCATGCCGAAGATCGAGAAGATGAGAGGCGTCGCCGATGCGGGGACTCGCGTGACATCGATGAGCGTCGAGCCGAGATACGTGTACACGGCGAACAGCCCGCCGAATCCTACCGCGCCAATTGCGAGCGTGAGCCAGATCTGCAATCGCCCCAGGGCCGCCAGTTCTCTCAGCGGGCTCGCGTTTGGATCCGCCCCGTCGGAGGGCACGAACAGAAACACGAGGACAGCGCAGGTCAAGGCGAGCGCGGCAACGATGCCGAACGCGAAGCGCCAACCTACGGACTGACCCAGCCAGTTCGCGAGCGGCACGCCGACGATGGTCGCCACCGTGAGCCCGAGAAGCACGCGGCCCACGGCCTGGGTTCGCTTCTCAATCGGGACGAGCGATGCGGCGACCAGCGCGGCGATTCCGAAGTAAGCGCCATGAGGGAGGCCGCTCAAGAATCGAAACAGCAGCATCCAATGGTAGCTCGGCGCGAACGCCGAGAGTGCGTTCGCCAGCGCGAAGACCGTCATCAGCGCGACCAATAGCGAGCGGCGCGGGAGGCGTGCGGCGAGCACGGCGATCACCGGCGCGCCGATGACGACGCCGAGGGCATAGGCGCTGATGACGTGACCCGCGGTGGGCTCGTCGATGCCGAGATCGTGTGCGAAGTAACGCAGCAGGCTCATCGTCGCGAACTCGGTGGTGCCGATGGCGAAGCCGCCGATCGCGAGAGCGAGATGCACAACGCCGGGAGACACGGTCGGGCGCGCCGTCGCGTGATCGTGAAACGCGCGGCTCGACGCAGGCGGGCTCGAGGCTTGGTCGACCGGAATGGATGGCACGGTAAAAAGACTGACTGGCTTTGGTTGCGGGCGCAATGCAGGAGGCGTTACAGGTGAAATGAAGCTCGATCAGCACAAACGATCGCGCCACCGGGCCGCCGCGATCGGTCGCGCCACCGGGCCGCCCGAACGGTCCGCCTCAGGAGTAGTAGTCCGCTCCGGTCCGGTAAGTCTTGAAGCTTTCGAGGTCGTGCGAATAGAAAAGCTCGGCGTCGTGCTTCTCGGCGAGGGCTTTCAGGCGCTTCATCGAGGCGACGCTCGCGGTCGGATCCAAGTGAAAGCTGGAGATGCACATCATGTCCATGCTTTTCTTGCTGTAGCAGGCATCCGCCGTGAACAGCATCGGGCGCCGGTTGTTGAGCTCGACCATCAGGCTGTAGTGGCCGGCGGTGTGACCCGGGGTCTCGAATAGCCAGAGTCCCTTGGCGATCTCCTGATCGCCCGTCACGGTCTGGAATTTGGGCGTGTACATGTCGAGTGCCGGATCGGGCGGGAGTTTCAGGCCGCGCTGGGGGGCGAGGCTCGGCGCGAAGCTCAAGTCCGAATATCCCAGGTGCTCGAAGGGCTGGCAATTGCCCGCAGCTTCGAGCTCCTTGGCGTGGCACACCGTGCAGGCTGCGTGAAAGTACTTGTTCCCGCCGCAATGGTCGAAATGGTAATGAGAGTTGATCACATAGTTCACGTCCTTGGGCGCAAGGCCGAGCTTTGCGAGCTGTCCCGGTATGGTTTGCGCGGGATCCTGGATAGGCTTCTCGAAGGGCAGCACTCGCATGACGTGATCAAAATCGTAGCCGGTATCGAACATGTAGCGGCCGTCGGCATGCTCGATGAGCACGCTGTAACAGGGAAATCTCACGTCGCCGCCGGGACCGCGATTCCAGAACGCGTGGAATCCATCGATCACCAGCGTCCCGCCCTCCAGCAAATGGACCTTCGTTTCAGTCATGACTCGAACTCCTATGGCCGCAATTCACCGCTCGCCGCGCACGTACGGCAGACCGAGCGCCGACGGCAACATACTGTGCCGCGCAAAGATCACCAGCACCGCCATCACCACCGCAAAGGGCAGCATCTGCACCACGTCCGTCGGCACGTTGAGGCCGGCGACTTGCAGCGCGGTGGTCATCGCGAGACTCACGCCGAAGAGTACTGCGCCCACCAGCACCCAGATGGGCCGGCCGCGAGCGAGCATCGCGAGCACGATGCCGATGAAGCCCGCGCCGCCGGTCATGAAGGGCACGAAAAGGCCTGCTCCCACGATGGCCATGTAGGCGCCGCCGAGCCCGGCGAGAAAGCCCGTGGACAGCACGGCGAAGGAGCGCGTGCGGATCACATCGACGCCGGCGGCATCGAGTGCGGAGGGCTTGTTGCCCGCGGCCTCGAGGCTCAGGCCGAAGTACGTGGCACGGTACACCCAGGTTAGAACTACACCCAAGAAGACGCTCAAGTAAACGATCGGGCTGTGGCTGAAGAGTCCCTTGCCGAGGATGGGAATGCGGCTCAGATACGGGAGCGCCAGCACCGGTGCCGCGGCAAGGCGCGGATAGGTGCGGCTGAACTGTACGAAGTGCAGCAAAGCCGTCAGGCCCTGGCATCCCATGGTGACGGCGATGCCGATGACGATCTGATTAAGACCCCGGCGGATGCAGAGGAGCAGCACGATGAAGGCGACCGCCGCGCCGCCCAAGCCGCCCGCGAGAAAGCCGAGCCAGAAGGAGCCCGTGTACCAGGCGGCGACGAACCCGGCGTAGGCGCCGAACAGCATCATGCCTTCGATGCCGACGTTCAGGACCCCCGCCTTCTCCGACATCTGTTCGCCGAGTCCGGCGAGGAGCAGCGGCACGCCGGCGGTGACTGCCCCGTAGAGCAGGGAGACGAGGAACGGCTCGGTGAGAAGTGCGTTCATGGCTCAAGCAGCCAGACGCTTGCGGCGCGACTGGTCGAGGTATTCGACCAGCGCCAGGAATATGAGCAGGAGCGACACCAGCACCAGCACATAGTACTGAGGAATACCGACCCGATGCGCCGCGCTTTCGCCGCCGACCATCAGGGCCGAGAAAAAGAAGGTGAATCCGATAACGGCGCAGCCGTTGAGGCGCGCGAGGAACACGAGCGGGACGACCAGCAATCCATAGGCGGGGTTCCAGTCCGCGCGCACCGTGCCCCACACGCCGAGAACTTCCACGGCGCCGGCGAGACCGATCAGGCCTGCGCTCAAGACAAAGGCAAGGAGGGTCAGACGTTCTACGCGCTCGCCCGCGTGAATGGCGGCGGCTCGATTGGCCCCGAGCACTTGCAGCTTCAGCCCGAAGGCCGTGCGCGTCATCATGAGATGAATCAGCACCAGGATAGCCACCGCGATCAGAAGTCCCGAGTGAACGGTCGAGCCCCAAAGGCGCGGCAGGCGCTCATCCACCGGAAGACTCCGGGTCTGCGGCACCGTGGTCGCTGGATCGAATAAAACGAGCTTGATGAGGACATTGGAGAGGCTCACGCCGAGAAAGCTCATCATGAGCGTGGTGACGATCTCGTTCACGCCGTAGCGCGCTTTGAGCATCGCCGGAGCGAGTGACCAGATCGCGCCGACGAGCGCACCCGCCGCCATGCAGAGCACGAGCGTCGCGCCGCGCGGCAGGACGCCGCTGAGCGCCGGCGCGAGCGCCGCCGCCGTCACGGCCGCCAGCAGAAATTGACCGTCGCCGCCCAGGTTCCAGATGCCCGCTCGGAAGGCAACGATCAAGCCCGCGGCGATCAGGAGGATCGGCGCCATCCGCGTCAAGGTCTCCTGCAGGCCGCCCCGCCGCAGAATGCCGCGCTCGACCACGAAGGCATAATAGTCGAGCGGGTTCTTGCCGAGCGCGAGCAGCAACATGCCGCCCACGACTAGCGCCAGCACTACCGGTATCAGCACTCGCAGCACGCCGGCTGCGGGGCCATCGGCGATGCGCAGCTCCCTCATGCGGACCCCGCGGATTCCGCGCCGGTCATCAGCGAGCCGATCCTGCGCTCCGCATCGGCCGCGTTGTCGATGATGCCCGCCAGGCGGCCCTGGAACATCACGCCGATCCGGTCGCTGATCTCGAGCAATTCGTCGAGATCAGTGGATATCACGATGAGGGCGACGCCGCGTGCCGCCGCGGCGTCGATCCGCTCGAGAGCCAGCCGCTGATTCTGCAGATCGAGCCCGTAGGTGGGCTTGTTGAGGATGGCGACGCGGGCGTCCGCACCGAGCTCGCGCGCGAGCAGCACTTTCTGGATGTTGCCGCCGGAGAGCTTGCCCACGGGCGTGCGTTCCGAGGGCGTGCGGATGTCGTGGTCGCGGATTTGGTCGCGGGCGCTCGCATGAACGAGGCTCCAATCCGTGATGCCGCGCCGCCAGTAGGGTGGCGATCCGATTTCCTTGAGGAGGAGATTGATCGCGACGGAAAACGTTCCGACCGTCCCCTCGCCCAGCCGTTCATCCGTCACATAGCGAATGCCGACGCGGCGCCGCTCCGGCACCCGCCCTCGCGCGACATCGCGACCGTCGAGCGCAATCCTTCCCTGCGCCACGGCGCGCTGACCGGCGAGCGCCTCCGCGAGATGCTTTTGACCGTTGCCGTCGACCCCGGCAATCCCGAGCACTTCGCCCGGCCAGAGCTCGAACGTGACCTCGCGGAGCGCCGTCTCGCCCGGCAGACGCTCCGTTGCGAGCGCGCTCACGGTGAGCACGGGCGGCTTCAGGCGATCGACGGGTCTCGCGCGATGAGCCTTGCGGCCGGTCAATGCGGCAATATCCGGAGCGGCGCGCGTCCGCTCATCGTTCGCCTCGGTACCGAACATCAGGCGCAGCACTTCGGCGGTTCTCTCGCCCGCGCTCAAGGAGCGCATGCGCTCGGGGTCGATCTCGCCCGCGAGGCGTCCCTGGCGCAGCACCGAGATGCGGTCGCCGAACTCATAGGCCTCGAGGAGCTTGTGAGTGATGAGGATGAGCGCCACACCCTTCTCTTTCAGCCGGCGCAGCATCCGGCCGAGATCCGCAACGCCCTGCGGCGTGAGCATGGACGTCGGCTCATCGAGCAGCAGCATTTTTTCCTCACGCCAGAGCGCGCGCAGAATCTCCACCTGCTGCTGCTCACCGAGCGAGAGAGCGGTCACGGGCGCGTCCGGATCGATGCGAATCGCGAGCGCGGTTGCGAGCTCGCCGAAGCGGCGAAGCGCGGCGGCTCGCTTCACGGGCTGCCACCAGGGACCGCCGAGCATCAGATTCTCGATGACCGAAAGACTCGGCACGAGGAGCAGCTGCTGGAACACCGCGCCGATCCCCAAATCCATGCTGCGCCGAGGCGAGTCGATCAGCACGGGCTTGCCGTCGATGGCGATCTCGCCCGAGTCGGGCTGCTGCATCCCCGCGAGCAACCCGAGCAGCGTGGATTTACCGGCGCCGTTTTCGCCCAAGAGCACGTGGATCTCGCCGCCGCGAAAATCAAGCGACACCTCGTCCAAGGCGACGATGCCGGGAAAGCGCTTGGTCACCTTGCGTAGCGAAGCGTCGACCACTCGTTCGAGCCGGCTACTTCGCGGGCGCCGCCACCGAGGTCATCAGTGCGCGAACCTTGGCCGTATCCCAAATGGGCACGATCTTGAGCTTGCCGTCGACGATCAGCTTGCGCTGACTCTCGATCTCGGCCCACACGGGATCGGGAATGTGCTTGGTATGCAGCATGTGTACCGAATCGTCGGCCAATTGAATCGTGTACGCATGCGTGCCGAACTTGTTGGCCTTTAAGTCCTCGATCATGGCCGTATAGACCGGCACCAGGTTCCAGACCACCGACGAGAGGAGATTTCCCTTGTCCATGGCGCTCTTGTCGCCGATCTCGTCGATGAACCAGACGGTGCCGCCGTTTATGGATTTCTTGGTCTCCACCGCCTGCAGCATGCCGAAGGCGGAGCGATCGCCCTGCCCGAACACGACGTCGGCGCCGGCGCCGATCACCGATTCGGTGACCCGCCGGCCGCCGGCGACATCGGAATATGCTGCCGCCCCGACCACCGCGTAGAGCACCTTGACGCCGGGATCGGTGGCCTTGACGCCTTGCGCGAACGCCGCGGATTGACTGTTCCAGGGGGGCGACTCGGCCGCAACGACGATGGCGACGACGCGCGTCTGGGTCATCTTCACCGCCATGACGCCGGCGAGGTAGGCGCCCTCGTGGCCGCTCACGGTGTAGTCGGCGACAGCGCCCGGCCTCGAGTCCTGCGGGCGATCGACGATCGCCACCGGCACGTGGGCCTCGGCGCCGATTTCCGGCGCCGCCGTGTTGTAGCCGCTCGCATGGGCGATGATGAGGCCCGCGCCGTCATCGACCAGCTCGCGCAGCTGCGCGTGCACATCGCCGTAGCCCAGGCCCGTCGCGGGCATGAACTTCAAGCCGTATTTCGCACACACGATTTTCGCGGCGTTGAAGGCCTGCTGGTTCCAGCCGAAGTCGGTGGGCTCTTCCGGCAGCATGAGGGCGAGCGACTTGATCTCCGCGGCCTGCGCGAAAGGAGAGCAAACGGCCGCCACCAGTCCCGCGAGCACGAGCGCCGCGATCGACCGGCCGGGGAGCCTCATCCCTGCAGCGCCTTGCGTACGGCGACGAGTCTCGATGCGCGCTGGCGCTGAAGCTCGGCGATTTTTTCCGGCGTGTAATCGTAGATACCGCCGCCAGTCTTGATCCCGAGCTTGTGCTGCGAGATGCGCTTCTGGACGTAGGCGGCGACGTCGGAGCGGTTCGAGAGCTCTTTGTTGAGATAGCTTGCGACGGCGGAGTAGATGTCGAGCCCCGCCATGTCGAGCAAGGCCATGGGTCCGACCACGGCGAGCTTGTAGCCGATGCCCCAGGAGACGCAGGAATCCAGGTCCTTGGGATCGATGACGCCCTGCTCCACCAGATCGAGGCACTCGCGCATGATGGCATAGAGTACGCGATTCTCGACGAACCCCGGAACGTCCTTGCGGATGGTGATGGGCAAATGGCCGCAGCGCCGGACCACGGACACCAACGCATCCGCCGTGGCAGGCACGGTGTGTGCGCCCCAGATCACTTCGATCATGGGAATGATGTGCGGCGGATTCGACCAATGCATGCCGATGACGCGGCCCGGCACTCGGGTGCCTGCCTGGATCTGGGTGATCGGAATGCCGGAGGTATCGGAGGCGAGAATGCAGTCGTCGGCGACATGCGCCTCGATGTCGCGAAACACCTGGATCTTGAGGTCGAGATTCTCGGGCACGGTCTCGATGACCAGGTTCGCGCCCGCGACGCAGTCCGCGAGGCTGTCGTGAACGGAAATGACGTGGGCCGTGTGGTCCGGCACGGCGAGGGCCGCGAGCACGGTAGCCGCACCGGCAAACGCAGGAGCGGCCTTATTGCGTTTGCCCGCGTCGGAGTCGAACGTCGCCACCTTCATGCCGGCGCGCGCCAAGGTCGCCGCAATGCCCGGACCCATGGTACCGAGCCCGATGACTGCCGCCCCTCTCACCGGCCCCCTCTCACCGCTCCCCTCTCGCCGGTCACTGGTCAACCCTTCGACTTCTTGTACGCCTCGCGGGCCACGACCCGGTCGCGCCAGGCGCGCACGCCCGGTATGGCCGGCAGCGACACCGGGAACGCAAGTGCGCGATCGATGATGGGGCCCAAGCAAATATCGGCGATGGATAAATGCGCGCCGGCAATCCAGGGGCGTCCGGCGGTGCCTTTCTCCAGAAGCTCGAGCTGCGCCGTCAGCTCCTTCGCGTCGGCGGCGAAGCTTGCCGCGCGCTCATCCTCTTTCTTCTTCGCTTCTCGGAAGACGCCGAGATAGGGCGCGTTCAGCGAGGCGAGTTGCCAGTCCATCCAGCGCTCGACCTGGCTGCGCTCCGCGGGGTCGCTTGGATAGAGCGCCGCGCCGCCGGCGAGCTTGTTGGACAGATAGCGCAGGATCGTATTCGACTCCCAGACGACCGTCTCGCCGTCCACCAGGGTGGGCACCTTGCCGTTCGGATTGAGCCGCAAATACTCCTCCGTCTGGGTGTTGTTGAATTGACGTCCGTAGTCTTCTCGCTTGTACGGCTCTTTGAGCTCCTCCAGGAGCCAAACGACCTTCTGCACGTTCCCGGAGGTGCCTCGACCCAAAATCCTCAACATTGTGTTCTCCCCGCAGCGCGGCTCAAGTGAACGATTCAACTGCGCGGCTTGTAGGCCACCGCATCCATCTCGATCTTGCATTCGATCACCGCGCGGGCCTCGACCGTGGTGCGCGAGATGCGCCCGTCCGGAAAGTACTCGCCGAAGATTTTGTTGTAGCGCCCGAAGTTCCGCGCATCCGCGAGGTACACCGTCACCTTGACGAGGTCGCTCAAGTCCGCACCGTCCATTTGCAGGATGCGGCGCACGGCTTCGAGGGTCCAGCGGGTTTCCTCCTCGATGTTGCCGCAGCACATGTTGCCGTTCTCGTCCTTGGGAACCTGGCCCGAGACATAGATGAAATCGCCCGCGCGCACGGCGGGGTGAAACGGCAGATTCGGATTGCGCTTGCCGATGGTGATGATCTTGTCGTTCAAGGCCGCATCCTTGTTGTCAAAGTACCGAGGTCTCGATGACGTCGACGCCGCGCTGCCGGTCGATCAGGTAGCACAGGCCGCGATCGTCGATGGTCACATCGTTCGATGAGGCGAGGTTGAACCCGTCGGGCGGATCCGTCTCGTAGAAGGCCACTTCGCGCGGCGCGAAGGGATCGGCGATGTCGAGGATGCGCAAGCCCTTGGCGAACCAGGCGAACGGCACGATGGTCCCCTTGAATCGCTCGGAGGGCTGATGGCAGCCCATGAACGGCGGCTGCGGCGCACCGTCCGGATCGAGGCCCTCGACCTGGAAGGTCGATATTGGTACGGGGCAATGCTCATTGGTGATGTCGTAGATCCAGGTAAATGCCGGCGCCGACGGCCAGAGCTTGGCCACGTCCTCGTCGGCGACCACCATGACCTTGCGGCCTTTGAGCGTTTGCGGAATCGGCAGACAGGTATGCGTCGGATGCGGAAAGGCGGGCGAAGTGTTTCCGCTGGCGATGCGCTTCGGCTTCGACATGTCGGAGATGTCGAGGATGTGATAGCCGTGATGCCAGTAGCTCACGTACAGCCGGTCGCCCATGCGCATCGGGTGATGACAGCGCGGCGCGGGGCCCTCTGTCCAGGGATTGGTCTCGCCGCCCGCCTGCCACTGCCCCGGAATCCACCATCGCCCCACTTCCTCGGGATGCCGGGGATCCTTGAGGTCCAAGATCATCATGATGTTGCCGATGTAGCCTTCGGCCGTCGGTGAGATGTAGGCGTAGCGTCCGTCGAAATCATAGCGGTGGACGCCCTTGCCATAGGTGCGCCACTTGCAAAGAAGCTCGGGGCGGGCGGGCGTCGACACATCGTAGATGCCGAGACCGCCGCCGAAATTCGGGTCGCCGCCCTGACCTTGGCGCTCGTGATTGACGACCATGAGTCCGTTGGCCACGCGCACCTTGTGCGAATGCCAGCCGGGGGGCACCTCGACGCGCGCCAACACGACGGGGTGGGCCGGATCTTTGATGTCGACGATGGTCGTGCCGGTGGGCTCGCGCATGTGGCCGATGTAGAGCGTCTTGCCGTCCACCCACACCTGGCCGCCGCCGGGGCAATCGATGTGCGCCACGAGGCGCGTGTTCTTGGAGCGTGCCATGACCTTACTAATAGAGCCGGACGATGTTGCCCTGCTCGTTCTTGCCGTGCTTCTGATAGAGAGCGAGCGCCTTCAGCGTGGGCTCATCGCTTGCCACGAACAGGATGGCCGGCTCCTGGTCGGAGGCATTGACGTGCTCGCACCACGTGCCGCCGGGAACGACAAAGGTGTCGAACGGCTCCCAATCCACGCGCTCACCGCCGATCACACTGTAGCCGCGGCCTTCGAAGGGCGAGCACACGAGACTCGCGCTTTGCTTCAAGGGGAGCGTGCGCTCGCCGGGGCGCAGCATCTGCATGAAGAACGTCATGGTCTTGTAGACGGGTTGACCGCTCGTGGGATCGACATACTCGACCATCAACGCCTCGTGCGGATCGCCTTCCCAGTCGCGAAACTTCTCGAGGATCTCGCGCATCATGTCGTAGCGATAGACGTACATGGGCGAGGCATTGCCCGCGCCGCGACGATGCGACACAAAGCGCGGCAGAAAGCCGCCGGCGCCGTAGACGCGATGCGAGTAATCCGGCGGGAAGCGCTCGGTCTGCATGGCGCGGCGGACCCGCTTGCCCTCCTCTTCCTCGGTGTAATCGTGCTCGAAATACAGCGAGTTCAAGGTCTCGACCAGCGGCAGGTCGAGAACGCTCAGGTTGATGGCGGGCTCCTTGCTCTGGTTGCCATGGTTGTGCCAGGTATCATGCGGCGTCAGCACGAGATCGCCGGGTCCGAAGACGATGTTCTCGCCCTCGACGCCCGTGAAGTTCATCGAACCGGTGAGCCCCAGGCGAATGGCGTTCGGCGAGTGGCGGTGCGGCGGCATGATCTCGACCGGATCGTTCACCCGATACGCGACATAGAGGGTCGATGCGGTGGCCCGCTGCGGGGCGAGCCCCGGATTCACCAACACGAGCGAGCGGCGCTCCGAGGTCTCGGTCTTGATGAGATCCGCCGAGCGCAGGAGCAGCGGCTCGATCTGGCGCTTGTACTTCCAGATGAAGGGCACGGCCTTGCGGCCTTGCATGACCTGGCGATCCTCATCGTGCGCGACCTTGCGGTCCACCACCCAGTAAGGCGCCATGTTGTTGGCGTACACGTCGCGGTGCAGTTCATCCAGGGCGGCCTGGAGTGAATCAGAGACAGCGAGTTTTTCATTTGCGCCCATCACGCACCTTCTCCGGACCAAGTTCCCAAGTGGTTCACTCCGTGAGAGAAACGCAGTCTGACGTGAAACCAACGGTGCCGTCAACCGGCCTCAAGGCGCGCGCGCGGGCTGCATGCTGCGCCGGTCGACGAGCCACAATGAAACGACGTAGGCGGCCATGAAAACGCTCACCGACCACGCGAACAGACCACTGTTTCCGCTGCTCCAGTCGAGCTCGTAGCCACCGAGCACCGGACCGATGCCGCCGCCCAGCAGAAAGGCGCCACCGCAGGCGGCGGCGCAGCCTCCGGCCGGGTCCACTTGGGCCGCTAGCCCTAAGCAGGTCACGAGCCCGTGGAACCAGAACAGGCCGAAGAGGAACATGCCGGCGCCGAATTGCCAGCCGCTGCCGGCATGCACCAAGAGGGCCACGGCACAGGACAGGCCGATGCCGACCCAGAGTGCCGCTCCGCGGCGGCCGATGCGTGCGTCGATCCATGCTCCCCCGTAGGAGCCGATGATCGCGCCGATGTAGGCCATCGACAGTGCGGAATCAAGTGCCCCCTCGGAAATGCCGGACGCCCGGCCGAGCGATTCCGTCACGGGATAAAAGGAGCTGACGCCGGTCGATGTGAGCAGCACCGCCGCGCACACGGTCCAGCCGCGCCAGCCGCCGATACCGCGGGGAGCCGCCGTGACCGCACTCGCCGCGGCCTTGACCGGATACAGCGTCACGGCGGCGAGGCAGATCAGGGTGGCGACCGCAAGCAATGCGAAAATCGCGCGATCGATGTGCAGCGGCGCGAGCGCCACGGGCATGCTGAGGAGCAGCAGAAATCCCGCGAGATTCATCAGGGCGTTGATCTGGCCGTAACGCTTCTCCGGCTCATCGAGCTGCGCCACGGCGCGGTTGACGTTGGCGATCAACAGCCCCTCGCCGAGACCCGCAACGATGCGGCTCAAAACGATCGCCCAGAACGAGCTCACCAGCACGGTGGTCACACTGCCGATCACGCAGAGCAGCGTTGCCGCGGCGAGGGCGTTGCGCGAGGTGCGCGCACCACTGAAATAGCCCATGGCGATGCTGACGAGGGCCGCAAGACCGATCTCGCTCGACAGGATCCAGCCCGTCGCGATGCTGCCGAACCCCGACTGAGTGGAGAACACCGTGAACTGAAACGGCTGCGTGAACCAGCTCAAGTTCGCGGCCGTGTACGCGCCGAACAAGGCGATCGTCGTTCCCGCAAGATGAGGCGCGGGGGGAGAGTTGGTATTCAAGCGTGGGTGGGCGAGGCGTTGATCACCTCGAGGGCCGCATCGACGCCCGCGCCCGCATCGAGGCGCGCGCCGAGGCTCTTCAGCGCGCCGCCGAGCGCCGCGACGGCGACGAGGGCGTAGATCGGCTGAGCGGTCGGACCCATGTGGCCGATGCGCAGGAGCTTGCCCAGGGTCTCGCCGCGGCCTGCGGAAAAGACGACGCCATAGTGCGCGCGCACGGCCGCGCGCAGCGCGGCGTCCTCGACGCCGGCGGGAATCCGAATGGCGGTGGTGGTGGGCGAGGCCGTGCGCTCATCCGCCGGCCAGAGACGCAAGCCCATGGCGAGCGCGCCTGCGCGACAGGCCTTGGCGGTGAGCGCGTGGCGTTCCCACACATGCTCCGGCCCCTCCGCGAGATACAGATCGAGAGCGGCGTCGAGGCCGTTGACCTCGGCGACCGACGGGGTGTACGGAAACGGCCGATCGCGGCGCGCGGCGTGCTCCCAGTCGAGATAGCTCAAGATGGAATCGCGCGGGGCGGTGGGATTTTTCTTCATCTTCTCCCAGGCGCGCGGTGTCACGCCGACGAGAGACAGGCCCGGCGGGCAGCCCAGGCATTTGTTCGGTCCGGTCACGAACAGATCCGCGTGGCAGGTATCCGGATCGACATCCATTCCGCCGAACGAGGAGACTGCATCGACCAGGAGATACGCGCCGTGAGCGGCGGCGAGCCGGCCGATCCCCGCCACCGGATTGATGGTGCCCGACGGGGTGTCGTGGTGGCACACCGAGACGATGGTGATGTCCGGGCGCGACTTCAACATCTCGGCGACGCTCGCGGGATCGATCACCTGGTCGTAGGGCACGCGGATCTCGAGGAGCTCCTTGCAATAGCGCTTGGCCCAGAACCCGAACCCCGCTCCGTACACGCCGGAGACGAGATTGAGCACGACGTCGTCCGAGCCGATCAGCGACGCCGCGCCGGCCTCGAGCGCGAGCACCGGCTCGCCGTGAAGGATGACCGGCAGGTGCCGGGTGCGCAGGGCCGAGCGCAGCTTCTCCACCACGCTCTGGTAAAAGCCCAGAAACGCCGGGTCGTAGTCATAGAGAACCGGACGCCCGAGCGCGTGCAGGACCTGGCTGTAGGCATCCACGGGTCCCGTCGCCAGGGTGATGACCGGCGATTGAGTTTCTTTATAGCGCACGGTGTGCCCCTTGGCCCGCGACGTGCACGGCCGGACGCCGATGCGCCCAGGGACGCGCCTGCTCGAGCTGACTCGACAGACTGAACAACGTCTCCTCGTCGCCCAAACGCCCGGCGAGCTGCGTGCCGATGGGCAGCCCCTCCGCGTTCCAGTAGAGCGGGATGGACAGGGCCGGCTGGCCGCTCTGATTGAACATCGCCACATACGGGGAAGCGGTGACGACTTTCAGCATCCATTCGAACGCCGACAGGTTGGGATCGTCAGCGTTCAGGAGCCCGAGCACCGGCGGCGGGAATGCCATGATCGGACTCAGCCACACATCGCAGGTGGTGAAGAACTCGCCGAGGATTCGCGAGGTGCGATGCATGAGGTCGAAGGTCTCGACGAATTGCGCGGCGCTGCGCGACTCGGCGTATTCGAGAATCCTCAAAGTCGTCGCCTCGAGGGTGTCGTGATTGGCGGGCCGGCCGGTCTCCTGCCGAGCGGCGGCGACCATCTGCCGTACCGCGGCCGCCGCGAACTCGAGGAACACCTGCGTGACCTCCTCGATGTCGATCTCGGGCGCCGCTTCGCGAACCTCATGGCCCAAGCTCTCGCACAGCCCCGCCACATCCTCGGTCATGGCGACGCAGTCCGCATGGGCGCGGCCGCGGCCGGGCGGCTCTGCGGAGAACGCGATACGCAAGCGCTTCGGATCGCGCTGCGCGGCGGCGAGGAAACTGCCGGACGGCGCGGGCAAGAGCAAGCGCCCGCCGATCTCGCTGCCGGCGGTCGCATCGAGCAGCGCCGCGCTGTCGCGCACCGAGCGGGTGACCACATGATCGTTGACGAGGCCGAAGAGGATCTCGTGCAGGTCGGGACCGGTGGGATTCCTGCCGCGCGAGGGCTTCAAACCGAAGAGCCCGCAGTTCGCCGCCGGTACGCGAATCGAGCCGGCGCCATCGGCCGCGTGGCCCATGGGCGCGATGCCGGCGGCCACGGCCGCCGCCGACCCGCCGCTCGAGCCCCCGGCGCTCTTGCCGATGTTCCAGGGATTGCGGGTGGGTCCGGTCGCCAGGGACTCGGTGGACACGTTGTTGCCGATTTCAGGGGTGGTCGTCCGGCCGATGGCAACCAGGCCCGCCCGCTTGTAGCGCTTGGCGAGCTCTGAGTCGTGCGAGGAAATGTGGCCCTTCATCAGCCGGCAGCCCGCCTCGCTCGGCACTCCCTGGTACGCGGCGCCGATGTCCTTGATGAGAAAGGGCACGCCGGCAAACGGCGCGCCCGCCGTCATGCGTTTGAGGGATGCCTCGGCTTCCTCCGGCATGGCCGCGACCACGGCATTGAGGGTCGGATTCAAGAGCTCGATCGCGCGCATGCCGAGATCACGGAGCTGCGCCGCCGACACTTGGCGACGGCGCACCAGGTCCGCGAGGCCAAGGGCGTCGTACGAGGCGTACTCTTCCAGGTTCATCAAACTCCCGCCTTTCTTGTGCTTGCGAACCAAGTTAGCAAGTGGTCCGCCGAGGCAGGTCGAGTCTGCATCGAAGCCACCCTATCGTCAACCGCAGGCAGGGCCAGCGCGACGCCCGTGACGGCGCGCCTGTGCTATTCTTCGGCGCTAAAGGGCATGGCTGATTTTATGGATCAAAACGATCAAGCCTTGAGCAAAGTGCGTGAATTTATCGAGCGGCAGAACATCGCCCTCGATGGGCGGATCCCTCCGGAAAGAACCTTGGCCTCGGAACTCGGGGTGGGCCGCCGCTCGGTACGGCGGGCACTCGATGTGCTCGAACAAGAGGGGCGGATCCACCGCCACCAGGGACGCGGCACCTTCGTCGACATTCGGGCGACGGCCAGCCTCGCGGCTCCGACCACTGCCGCGAGCGGCAGCCCGCGGCCCGCCTTGAGCGCGGCGCTCGAGAATGTTCTCGACTACACGAATCCCCTGGAAGTCATCGAAGTGCGGCTCGCGAACGAGCCGGTGATGGCGCGCCTCGCAGCTCTGCGAGCCTCCCCGTCCGAGATCAAGCGTTTAACCATGCTCGCCGGCAAGACGCGCACCGCGAGCGACGCCGAAGCTTATGAGCGCGCCGACTCGCTCTTCCACCGGACGATCGCGGAGGCGTCGCGGAACACGCTGTTTCTGGCGTTCTTCGACACGATGCGAATCAGCCAGCGCGATGTGGGCTGGCGGCGGCTCGGCGAAAACGCGCATTGCTACAAGCGTCAGACCGTGTACGCCAACTTCCACGAGTCGATTGCGGCCGCCATCGCCGACCGCAACGGCCAGGAAGCGTACCTGCAGATGCAGCGTCACTTGGGCGACGTGCAGCAGTACATTTACGAACAGGCGTTTCCGCGCTCGGACGCGGCCCAGTAACAGGGCGTGACCCGCACTCGCGCGGGTCACGCGCGGCTGGCGCTAGCCGATCGGGGATTGGTTCGGTCTATACTGAACGCCCTCGTCCCTTCCGAACCAATATCATGGCGAAGATCCCCGCGTTCGATTACATCATCGTGGGCGCAGGCTCGGCCGGCTGCGTCCTCGCGAACCGCCTGAGCGCGGACCGCGATGCCCGGGTCCTGTTGCTCGAGGCCGGCGGCTGGGACCGCGATCCCTGGATTCATATTCCCTTGGGCTGGGGCAAGATCCTGCAGAAGCGGCTGCATGATTGGAATTATTTCTGCGAGCCCGAAGAAAACGTCGGCGGCCGACGGGTCGAGTGCGCGCGCGGCAAAGTGATCGGCGGCTGCTCCTCGACCAACGCGATGGCGTACGTGCGCGGCAATCGCGGCGATTACGATCGCTGGGCGACGGGCGGCGCGACGGGCTGGAGCTACCGGGATGTGCTGCCCTATTTCCGCAGGTCCGAGCGCTGGGAAGGCGGCGCGAGCGCTTACCGCGGCGGCGACGGGCCGACGGCGGTGCAGGCTTGCCGCTACCAGGACCCGCTGATCGGCGCGTTCGCCGAGGCCGGCCGGTCGGCAGGCCACCCCTGGACCGATGACTACAACGGCGAGACGCAGCTCGGCTTCTCGCGGCTGCAGATGACCATCGGCTCAGGAAGGCGCTCGAGCTCGGCGACGGCATATCTGCGCCCGGCGCTCAGGCGCCCGAACCTTCGGGTCGAAGTCCACGCACTGGCGCGGCGCATCCTGATGGAGGGCCGCCGCGCGACCGGGATCGAGTACGAGCAGGGCGGCGTCACGCACACCGCGCGGGCCGAGCGAGAGGTGATTCTCTGCGGCGGGGTCATCAATACGCCGCAGCTCCTGATGCTCTCCGGCCTGGGGGACAGCGAGGAACTCGAGCGGCACGGCATTGCCGTGAAGGCGGCGCTCCCCGGCGTCGGCCGCAATTTGCAGGATCACGTTTCGGTGATCCTCATGTATCACCGCCGCGAGCCCGGGCCTTTTTTGCAGATGATGCGCTACGACCGCATCGGCCGCGAGCTCGCCAAGGCCTATTTGCTCGGCACGGGCTTTGCCGCAGATGTGCCGGGGGGCGGTGTCGCATTTCTGAAGAGCCGCACCGGGCTCGAGTTGCCGGACATTCAATTGCTGCTGACGGCCGCGCCGCTGGGCGCCTGGCCGTACTTGAAGCCGTTCAAGGCGCCGTTCAAAGACGGCTTTGCGGCGCGCATCGTGATGCTGCACCCGGAAAGCCGCGGCCGCGTGAGCTTGCAATCGACGGACCCGCGGGCGCATCCGCTTATTCTGCAGCGCTTCATGGCGACGGATGCGGATTGGCAGGCGTTGCGCGCCGGCGTCGCGATCGCCCGCGAGCTCGCCGCGCAGCCCTCGATGCAACGCTTCATCGCGCGCGAGTTCTTCCCCGGCGATGACAAGCGCTCCGCCGCGGATATCGACGCGCATATCCGCAACACCTCCATCACCGTTCATCACCCGGCCGGCACGTGCAAGATGGGCGCGGAGTCGGATGAGCTCGCGGTCGTAGATACCGAGCTCAAGGTGCGCGGCAGCGAGGCGCTGCGGGTGGTCGACGCCTCGGTCATGCCGGATCTTCCGAGCGGCAACATCAACGCCGCGGTGCTGATGATCGCGGAGAAGGCGGCGGAATTGATCCGCGGCAAAGAGGCCGCCCGCGCCGGGTGACGGCGAACGGCCGCGCACGCTGTCACGCGCGCGGCTATGCGGCCGCGGCGGCGCTAAAACCTGTAGTTGAAGCCGACGATGTACTCGCGGGGCGGGAACCAGGTCTGCGTCGTCTCGCCGCCGTATTGGTTGGTGAACCGGTAGCTCACCTGGGCGCGATCGGCCAGATTGTTGACGGCGAAGGTCATGTCGAAGTGGCTATTGGCGAAGGTGTAATCGAACAATAGATTCATGAGCACGTAGCTCGGCGTCGTGTAGGCCGGGTTGGTGAATACCGTGTTCGAATAGTGATCGCGGTAATTGCCTTGCAGACGCGACAGCAGGCTCGATCCGTCGGCAAAGGTCGAGGTCTGCGACAAGGCGACGGTCGCCGTGTAGGTCGGCAGGTTCGGCGGCGGATTGCCGTACACATCGCGATAGCCCTTCAGCCGCAGGGCATTCAATAGCTGACTGGCGTTGGGCAGCGCCGGGTTCGGGATGCCGAACTCGGCGTCGAGGAAGGCATCATAGCCGTACAAGTTCGCGAACTCGGTGTTGGCGGCGTTGCCGGCCAGATTATCGATGGTCTGGACGTGCGAGACGATCTTGCCTTTCTCGGCGGTGGCGTTGCCGCTGATCTTGAAATGATAGGGGAGCAACGCGGTCAACTCGCCTTCGACGCCGTAGACGTGCACATCCGGGAGGTTGTCGACGCCGCCGTCGAAATTGATGAGATCCTCGGCGTGATACTGCATGTCCTTGTCGACGTAGTAGAAAGCGGCCACGTTCGCGATCAGCTTGTTGTCGAAGGCGGTGTTCTTCGAGCCCAACTCGAACGCCGTGATCGTTTCCGGCTTGTAGTTCGCCGGCACCACCGCGGGCGCCGTTCCCGGATTGCCGCCGCCCGGCTTGAAGCCGGTGGAGACGCTGCCGTAGAGGAAATTCTCGGGAGTGACCTGATAGTCGAGGCCGGCCTTCCAGGTGAGCTTGCTGGCCGACTGGTGCAGGTGAACGAGGCCGCCGCCGATGCCCGGATCACCGAAATAGTTGTCGAGGAAGGAAGAGTTCCGGTCTTCCGTGTAGCGGAAGCCGAGCGTGCCGCGCAGATCTTCCGTGATGTGGTAGACACCCTGGCCGAAGCCGGAGACCGATTCGCGCCTGAAGGCGTTCGAGGTCTCGAAATAGAGCGTGCCGGCGGCGAGCTCCGGCGCCACCAGGCTCTCTTGCTCATTATTCAGGATGTTGGGCGTATCGGGCTCCTGGGCGTTGCGCAGGTACTGATCGTATCCGTCGGTGGTGCGGCTGTGCAGATAAAAGGCGCCGACCACCCAATCGACCGGGCCGTTTTTCCCGCTCAGGTCGAGTTCCTGGGTCACCGAATAGATGTCGTGCAGCCAGTATTGAACGTTCTCGCCCCCGTAGATCGGGGTCGCGAGCGCGATGGTCAGCCCGCTCTCCGAGTTCGATCCGGTTTGGTTGGTATATTCCAGTCCGCTGAGCGACTTGAGCACCATGTTGTTATCGAAATTGTACGTTGCCGTGAGGCCTGCGAGGGTCTGGTTGTACAAGAACAGGCCCGGCCAGTCGCTGGTCTCGTCGTAAGGATTCGTGCTGGGATCGAGGATGTTTTTGCTCTCGATCTCGTGCTGGTCGGTCTTCGCGTATTCCAAGGTGCCGAACAGAGAGAAGGCATCGATCGGCTGGAACAGCGCCGAGACGCGCAGGTGATAGTTATGAGTATTGTCGAGCTGGAAATCCGTGCCGGGAACCTCCGTCGCGGTCGCATAGCCCTGCTGCTGGATGAAGTCGCCGGCGAGACGCAGCGCGAACGTGCTCGAGACGGGCAAATTGACCGCCGCGGTCGCGTGCTGCAAATCGTACGAGCCGAACTCCAAGCGGGTGTAGCCGCTGAACTCACCGATTTTTGGCTGGACCGTGATGACGTTGACGGTGCCGCCCACCGAGTTCTGCCCGAACACCGTGCCTTGCGGACCGCGCAACACCTCGATGTGGTCCACATCGAGGAAGTTGGTGGCGAGGGAGATGGGATCGGGTATGAAAATGCCGTTCTGGTGGAACGAGACGGAGGAAGGCGAGCCGTCATCCTGGGGGGAATTGAGGCCGATCCCGCGGATCGCGACGACGTGGTTGTAGCCGTCGGTCTGGCCGATCACGAGGCTCGGAACCTGGCTGTTCAAATCCTCGGGAGCACGGACGAAGTTCTCCTGCAGCTGCTGCGTCGAGAGGGCGGTGATGGCCTCGGGCGCCTTCTGCAGGGATTCGTTCTCCTTCTGGCCCACCACGATGATGCTTTCGAGCTCATCCGGCGAGTCGGCTGCAACGGCCCCGGCGACCGGGAACAAGACGATTGCGCTGGCAATCCACGATACCCTCTGCATCACGATGCGGTGCATTGATTCATCCCCTCGATTGCGGTGGTTGTCCTGCTCGCCAATAATTTGGCCCGCGGGAGCCGCGAACCAAATTCTCCCATTGGTTCAATAGTGGCATTATGTATGGGGTCGTGACAACCAGATTTGTGGTCTCACTCCGGACGATTGGTTCGGGGCTGCCAATTCGCCGTCTCGGGCGCGCAACGCGCGCCGGCCGTTTCGATCGAGAGGGGTAATGGACGCGAGCGCCGATGTACTCATCATAGGAGGCGGGTCCGCGGGCTGCGTGCTCGCGGCGCGGCTCAGCGAGAATCCCGCAGTTCGAGTCACCGTCCTCGAGGCGGGCGGCCCCGCCACCGATCCGGATATCGCCGTTCCGCAGAAATGGCCGCTGCTCGCCGGGCGCGATTACGACTGGTGTTATCGCACCACGCCCCAGGCGGGAACGGCCGGTCGAGCGCATGACTGGCCGCGCGGACGCGTGCTCGGCGGCTCGAGCTGCATCAATGCCATGGCCCATGTGCGCGGGGCGAAGGAGGACTTCCGCCTCTGGTGCGAGGTGAGCGGATCTGCGCGCTGGTCCTATGAGGGATTGCTGCCGGCATTCTGCAGAATGGAGAGTTCTTCGGGCGGTCCGCTGACTGTGATGCTGCCCGATGCCGAGCTGAGCCCGGTGGTGCGCGCGTACATGTCGGCGGGATTGGCGGCGGGGATTCCCTGGCTCGGCAATCACAATTCGGGCAACCTCTTGGGCGTCGCTCCGAACTCACTCACCATCCGTGCCGGCCGGCGCGTCTCGGCTGCCGATGCGTATCTCGATCCGGTCCGCGGTCGCTCCAATCTCACAGTCCATGCCCAAGCGAAGGTGCATGCGCTGGTGATTGCGGGTACCCGGGTGACCGGTGTCGACGCAGAGATTGCCGGGGAGCGCAGGCGCTTCAACGCGGGGATGACCCTCCTCTGTGCGGGCGCCATCGGGAGTCCCTTGCTGCTGATGCGTTCCGGCATCGGTCCCGCGGAGAGCCTCGCGCGGGCCGGCGTCCACTGCATCGCGGACCGCGCCGGCGTCGGCGATAACTTGCACGATCATTTGCTCACCGCGGGGAATGTCTACCGGGCCAAACGGCCCGTACCAGCATCGCTCCTGCAGCACTCCGAATCCTTGACCTATCTGGATTCGGGCGACCTCACCCGCGCGGACGGTGTGCCCGATATCGTCGTCGGGTGCGTCGCGGCCCCGACCGTGACAGAGTGCTTCGAACGACCCCCGGGCGGTTCGGCCTATACGCTCCTTTCCGGCGTGACTCACCCGACGAGCCGGGGACGGCTCAGTCTCACGGGACCCGGTGTCGACGATCCACCGCTCATCGATCCTGCGTATCTGAGTACCGAGCACGATCGCGCCCTCGCGCGGCGGGCGCTCGAGACGGCTCGCATGATCGGCCATCAACCGGCGCTCGATGAGTGGCGGGCGGAGGAAATCTATCCCGGCATCATTTGCAAGAGTGATGCGGAGCTCGATGCGTTCCTCGAGCGCGCGGTGATGACTCATCATCATCCGGTGGGAACTTGCGCCATGGGGAATGTCGTGGATGCGGACTTGAAGCTGCACGGATTCGAGGGTTTGTATGTGGTCGACGCGTCGGTGATTCCGAGCATCACGTCGGGGCCGATTCACGCGGCGGTGCTGGCGATCGCGGAGACGTTTGCGGCGGAGGTTGGCGGGCTCGAGCTCGGATAGTCGGAGACACCGCGTCGCATCTGCCGGCGCTAGCTACAATGGTAGTCGCGCGAGCTCGCACGTCCACTTTTCCTCCGAGGAGTACCATGTACCCGCTCCAACACCGTCCCGGACACAGCGCGAGTCGCCGACGCATTGCGCTCGCAGTCTGCGTGCTCACGCTGGGTCTGGCGGATCTGGCCGCGTCCTCGACGACCAACCCTCCGCCCGTTCGGATTGCTCGCTGGGTCCGGAGTTGGGGCGCGGCCATCATGGCGGCTCAGAGTTTCGACGACTACCCGGGTCTCGCACGGGTCTACCACGATGTGACTCTGCGGCAGTTGGTCGTCACTACTGCGAGCGGGCGAAATCTTCGCATTTGGCTGTCCAACGAATATGGGTCGCGCCCGCTGCTGATTGGTCGAGCGCACGTCGCGCGATCTCGAGGCGGCCCATCGATCGACGCCGGCGCGGACCGGGAGCTGCGTTTCAGTGGACACACCAGCGTCTCGATACCGCCCGGCGTCGCCCTGGTCAGCGATCCGGTGGATCTGGAGACGGCGCCGGGGGCGATACTCTCGATCAGCATTTACCTGCCCGGCTCGACCGAAGGGGACGTGGCAACGGTGCACGAGGAGGGGTGGCGCACAGGTTACGTATCGACGGCAGGTGACCATGCCGCTGCCGCCACTTTTCCCGTGGATGCGGAACTGCATAGTTACTTCTACCTGAGCGCCGTCGACGTTGAGGCGGCGGGTGCGGCGGCAATTGTCGCGCTCGGGGACTCGATCACCGACGGAACGGGCTCGACCGCCGGGACGGATCGAGCGTGGCCGAACGATCTTGCGCGGCGCCTGAATGCCGTGCTTGCGGGTCGGTTCGCCGTGATCAACATGGGTATCGGCAGCAATCGCGTTCTTCATTCCCTCACCGGGCCGAGCACGTTGCAACGTGTCGATCGCGACGTCTTCGCGGTGCCGGGTGTCCGCTTCGTGATCGTGTTCGAAGGCATCAATGACATCGGAGACGCCGAATGGCTGGCGCGGCCCGAGGAGGACATCTCCGCGGATGATCTGATCGGGGCATTTCGGCAACTCATCGATCGTGCACATGAGCACTCCATGGTGGTCCTCGGCGGTACGCTGACGCCCACCGGCGGCTGCCAGGACGCAGGCTTCAACTCGCCGATCTCCGAGGCGAAACGCGTCGCCGTCAACGCATGGATTCGGGATAGCGGTGCTTTCGATGCGGTCCTTGACTTCGACCGCGCCATCCGCGATCCCGCAAATCCCGTACGATTGAACCCGGATTACGATTCGGGTGACCATTTGCACCCGAACGATGCGGGATACCAGGCGATGGCCGATGCCATCGACTTGTCGGTCTTCCAGCGCAACCTCGGCACTGATCTCCCCAAGCCTCGAAAATGACGACGCGCCTGGCTGTGCTCGCCTTCTTCGTGCTCGTGTTCGGCACATCGCCTGTGAGGGCATTCTCGCAGCTTTCATCATCGCAGTTCGGTGTCCGCATCGAGAAGACCTCGATTCCGATGAAAGACGGAGTGCGTCTTGCGGTGACGTTATACCTCCCTGACGGCGCCCCGATCGACGCTCGGTTTCCCGCCCTTCTCGAATACCTGCCGTACCGCAAGGATGACGACGAGGCCGTACGTGACTACGGCACACATACATACTTTGCGAAGCGAGGCTACGTGGGCGCCCGGGTCGACATTCGCGGGTTCGGTGCGAGCGGGGGCGTGCCGCCGGATCGGGAGTATTCGCCGCAGGAGCAGCAAGACGCGGAGGAAGTCATCGCATGGCTCGCCCATCAACCCTGGTCGAACGGTGCGGTCGGGATGCTAGGCATATCGTGGGGCGGGTTTAGCGCAATCCAAATCGCGCTCCGGAAACCGCCCGCGCTCAAGGCCATTCTCGCGGTCGACGCGACGGAGGAACTGTTCACCGAGGATGTGCACTACATCGATGGAGTGTTTCACGTCGATGAGTTCGAGCTGACGATGGACCTCGATCAGGGCCGAAGCGCCGCGCCAGACTTCAGTCTGGACGAGTCCGTGATCGGGCCGCGCATGGACTCGACTCCATGGTCGCTCTCGTACATGAAGCATCAGCGCGACGGCGTGTTTTGGCGCTCCCCGCTGCGTCCGATCGAGCGGCTCGAGGTCCCCGCCTTTCTGATCGGCGGCTTACAAGACGGCTACCGCGACAGCGTCCCGCGCATGCTGGAACGCGTAACGGCGCCCGTAAAGGCCTGGATCGGACCTTGGAATCATGCCTTTCCGAACGGCAGCGACTACGGACCGCTCGCGGAGTGGCGCGATCAGGCAGTGCGCTGGTTCGACTATTGGCTCAAGGGCCGCGACACCGGTGTGCTGAATGATCCGAAACTCATAATCTACCTGCAGCACTGGCGTCCGCCAGGATCTCGGCCCCAGGACGTGCCGGGCGAGTGGCTCGAAGAGACCTGGCCGCCGAAGGGGCTGTCGCCGGTGACTTTCTACCTCCAACCACGACGACGCCTGTCGACCCACCGGGCAGGAGAAGGGCGCGACAAGCTTCGCTATGTGCCCTCCACGGGAGTTGGGGCCGGGTTCTGGTGGGGAGAACTTCTACCCGACCAGCGGCCTGTCGATGCCAACAGTCTGATCTACGACTCCGAGCCCTTGAGGGAGGAACTTCCGATTCTGGGGCGCCCAAGCGTGACACTCAACGTCGCCGCGGATGCGCCACTCGCCAACTGGTTCGTGCGTCTCTCAGACGTCGCGCCCGATGGCAGGGTGACGCTCGTTACGGGGGCGGGGGTCTCGGGTGCACAACGCCGCTCACACGCCGAGCCAACCGACTTGGTGCCGGGCAAGCTCTACTCGCTTCCCGTCGATCTGCACTTGGCTTCGTGGGTATTCCCAAAGGGTCATCGAATACGCCTGGCTGTGTCCAACGCCCTCTGGCCGATGATGTGGCCGACGCCTTACCCGATGACGACGACACTTGTGACGGGAGGCGGCGGGGATGCCTCCCACATCGTCCTACCTCGCATCTCGACGCGCGAAGCGGTCCGGGCTCCCTTCGCAGCGCCCGAGCCCATCGAGAAGCCCGGCGACATCATGGAAGGAGCGGGTACGTGGCCGGGCGTATGGACCGTCGAGCGCGACGCTGCTCATCAGCACACGAAGGTGATCTGGCGTGGACAGACCAGTGTGTCTTATCCGTGGGGCCGGTTTGATCACTCAGAACGGCTAACCTACGATATCGATGATCTGCACCCGGAATTCGCCAGCGTGCGCGGCGACTCAGACTACAACCAAGTGACGCAGCGTCATTTGCTCACTTGGCGCGGACGTCTCAAGCTATCGAGCGATCTGCACACGTTCTTCTATAAATACACGCGCACTTTGCTGCGCGATGGTCAGGTACTTCGTACCAGAGTCTGGGAGGAGCCGATTCCGCGCGATCACCAGTAACGTGCCGCGGACCGAGACGGGCTTCATTTCAACGCGTTGCCCGTCGCATCGCGCCGTAGCGCGAGGTTGTCAGCGTTGTCGGCGAAGTTGGTGAGAAAATCGGCGTAGGCCGGGTCAAAGGCCTCGACAAAATTGCCGTTCTTGGCAATTTGCCCGTGATTCAGGCCGTAACCTTTGACTACCAAGGTATGCGACCCCGCCGCATTCGTCACGCTGATGGTGCACCGAATCTTTGCTTCGAAGGTCAAGGCGACGAACCCCGGTGTCATCCATGACCAGAATTCCTGCGTGGAAATCGTCATCACATTGGGCGCGGCGGGGTCGGGGGTGAGTTGAAAGCCTTTGGCCTGCAAACCTTGCTCGATCAGCGACCGGACCTGCTTGGTCACCGAATCATTTGCCGCCAATGAGACATCGCCCATGGCGTGTCCGAAACCGTTGCGCTGACGGCCGACCATCCGATCCTTGTCCTGGGCCGAAAGATTGGAGACGTCGCCATCGATGGACGGCGAGGACGGATCGTCGGGCTTGTTCTGGAATTGCCGATCGTCGGTGACCGCGGCGAGGAAAACACGTCCCGTCGCAACGCCAGTCGCTGCTTGGGCCGGAACGGTCAAGGTCAATTCACGCCTGCCGGTCACACAACCCGACTGGAAAATCAAGAGCGCCGCGCCAATGGCAAGGTACGGGACTCTCATGTAGTTTCTCATTTGGTCCGCCACTGCCGACTGACTCGGATGACGTTAGTCCGCGACGGTCCGGTAAACGTTGATGGTTGTCGCACTTATGCCCGTCCGCCGCGGGGCGCCGCGTGCGGGATCCGCCGGGCGCGGCTAGAAGAAGCGTTGCCGGGACTGGAAGTCGAAGAAGTCGAACAGATCGTCCAGTGCCGGGGTGTTCACCGGCGCATAGGAGCCGGGCAGCTGCACCGGGTTCGGGAAGTTGTCGCGGCTGCGGCGGGTCACCGGCGGCAGCCGCCAGTTGCGCTCGATGAACTTGAGAATCGAGAGGCCGGCGGGGTTGGTAGTAACGGTGACGTCGTGGAGCGGAGTCTCGGGATGGCCGTTGCCGTCGCTGAACCAGATCGCGTCGCCGTGACCCAGCATGATGTGGTTGCCGCCGGTACCGCCATTGACGGACTGATGGAAGTTGTCACTCATGGCGTAAGTGTCCGCGGCGATGCGGCGCATGTTCACAGTCCGGCCGGCGGGCAGGGAATGAACACGGGCATGCAGGATGCGTTCAATCTTGCCTGGAAACTCGCGCTGACCTGGCATGAGCGCGTATCCCCAACGATTCTCGACAGCTATTCCCCCGAGCGCAGCGCCATCGGGGAACAGGTGCTGCGAAACGCCGGCCGCCTGACGAAAGTCGCCATCTTGCGTAATCCGATCTTACAAGAGCTGCGCAGTTTCGCCGTGGACGCCTTCGGAAAAATCCCGGCACTACGCCAGCGCATGGCCGATCAATTCACGGAACTGGACCTCAACTATCGTGGTCTCGGGCTCACAGTGAATCCGCCGCCTCAGGGCGCATCCCGCCGACCCGCCGGCGGAGATCGTGCGCCCGACCTGGCGCTCAGCAGCGACGCGACTCCGATTCTCGAGGCGCTGGGCCGCGTCGCTATGGGATAAAAAAGCGTCCCGCTCCCGAGGCTATGCCTTGTCGGCGTAGATGAGGCGCCCCGGTCCAAGCTTCGCAAGAAGCTCGTTCAAGCTCGAATTCGAAACGGCGAGGCAGCCCTCGCTGCGTCCGAGCATGCCGAAGTGCGCGACGATCTCATCGCTCACGTACCACGCACCGTGCACCACGATCGCTCTGGATGCCGCGTTGTCGTTAGTGGCATCGAGCCCGACGAGGCGCATCGACCGCCCGTGCTCCCCGACATAGTAGCCATCCGTCCGATAGGCGCCGGCGGAGGTCGCGCGGGAGCGCGGCTCGTTGGAGAAGCGCTCGAGCCAGCCGGTGTGCGCGGGATCGGATCCACGTCCGTGCGCGACGAGGTACGAAGTCGCCGTGCCGTCGGCGACACTAAGAACGTGAAATCTCGGCGTGCTCGACGGCAGGGAGAAGTCCGCGATGCCGATGTAGTCACGCTGATCGATGCTGTTGCGGTGGCGTTCCAGAGCGTCGAGCGCCCGGCGCAGAAGACCGGGCGCGATCGGCGCGGCGCCTGCCTGCACCCGCGCCCGCACGGGCTTGACCAGCGTGCCCGCCAGTCCGGCCATCGTGAGCCCCATAAATAAGCGACGCGTGAATGTCAAACCGTTACTCCTGTTGCACAGCAACCGTGACTTCTGGTACGGGGCATTTAGATGCCATCGGGGCGCTAGCGTTCAATTCGCGGGCCTCGGTTTAGCATTATGTCAGGGGCGTCCAGGGCAACGGCCGACCTCATCGCCCACCCAAAAGGGAGCTCGCCAACACAATGAGATCATGCCGCAACCGCAGCAGCTTTGGCTTGCGCCTCGTCACCCTTCTAAGCGCCGCGCTCGCCGGCCTGACGGCGCTGACGGTCTTGGCGGACTCGGTGCCCTTCTGGGGTGCCAAGGCTTCGGTGCCCGCCGATACGCCCGTGACCGATTTGAAGACGGGCGAATTTCTCTGGATGGCTGACGCCGTGACCGCCGGCCCGATCGTCGTGGTGGTGAGCATCACCGAGCAGAAGGCCTACGTCTACCGCAATGGCATTCTCATCGGCGCTGCCACCGTGAGCACCGGGCGCCCGGGGCACGTCACGCCGACCGGCGTTTTTACCGTCCTGCAGAAGCAGAAAGAACACCGCTCGACCATCTATGACGGCGCGCCGATGCCGTACATGGAGCGCCTCACCTGGGGCGGTGTCGCGCTGCATGCCGGCGGCTTGCCCGGATATCCGGAGTCTCACGGCTGCATCCATCTACCCAGCGAATTCGCGCGCGACCTCTACGCCATCTCTCCGCCGGGCATGACGGTGGTAATCGCCGACACGGCCAGCGAGCCCACGCAAGTGACCCATCCCGGCTATCTCGCGCCGGTGAGCGCCGTCGGCGGAAAGCCGTTGGAGGAGGACCCGGTCGACGACACGGCGGAAGTCCGCTGGGAACCCGCGGCTTCCACGAGCGGGCCCATCAGCATCGTGATCAGCCGCGCGAGCCGCCGCATCGTCGCCTATAGGAACGGCATCGAGATCGGCAGCGCACGGCTCACGATCACCGGTGATCAACCATTCTCGACGCACGCTCTTGTGCTCGCCGAGGGTCCGAGCGACATACCCGATCCGTACGTGCCGGATCCCAGCAAGTATCATTGGATCAGGATCGGCGTGCCCGGCCACTTGGGCGAAGCGGGCGGCGATCCTGATCCCGCCACCATCGCGAGGATCAAGATTCCGCCCGAGTTCGTGAAGGACCTGAACTCGACTCTCACGCCCGGAGCCACCGTGCTCGTGACCGAGGAATTGATGACGCCCAGCACCACGGGGCCGATGCTGCAGGTGGTTGACGCGGATCCGCCGGCTAAAAAGCATTCAACCAAGCGTTAAATTGAATCGGACTTCAAACCCGCGACTTTCGCTTTCGGGGACTCGAAAGCAATTCGCCGCGGATACGTTCGGTTGCAGGGCCTGAAAAGAATCTGAATCGTCAGGCGGCCTTTCCGTGCACGCTCATTGTGGAAGGATGCGCGTGATTGTGTCGTTCGAACGAGTTACTGAATTTGGCGTCGGCAACATCGATCGAGACCAGCAACGGCTCGGGGACCCTATGAAGCTTCTCGTCGTAGGCAAAGATTCGACGAGCCGTGGGTACCTGGATGCCCTGGAATTCGCGATAGTTGAGTGCATAGTTGGCGCCGGTCGCGCCGCCAAGAATCTCCACTATGTAATCATGCCTGCGCATGAGCCCATCCGGACCGAAGTATGTGACTTGCTCTTTGACGTGGCTGGCTACAGTGTTCGGGAAGGTAACCTTCAGCCGGCGCCAGGTTTCCCCAGCCTCGCGCCAGGGATCAATCTCTTCGGTCGAGAAGCCCGGGAGAGTGTAGAGAAACGGCGAGTTAAAATATGTCCAAAGCGCATAGCTCGAAAAATAGGCGACGTGCAATTTATCCCACGGTGTCTCGGTCGTCTGTCCAGCGAATGCCGCGCGCGGATGATCCCGTGACTCGATGACTTTGCCGTCCAATGTCTCGAGAGAGAGCCGGTCTGGAATGAACGTTACCCGACGATCCGTCCCGGAAAAGCCGGTTATCGTCACCTGCTCGACGTGCGTCTTCATTTTGTAGGTCACCTCGCGCAGGAGGCCGGGATTCTGCTTGAATTCCCAGATGGCGCCGCCGATGGAGAGTTTCAGTTCGAGATCGCTGAAGGCATTCCATGCTGCGAGACCGCCATGGGCTTCAACGGCAAATTTAAGGAGATCATTCATGAATCAAGCTCCTCGAGGACGTACATGCTCGAACGCGAACCGGTGATTGCTCTAGTACCGCCTAGCGGTATTTTTCATCTTTGCGGGGGGCTAATAATTCGCCCGCGTCAAGAACGCATGGACGACCGGACATTGGGGATGGCGTGACGACTCGCTCACTTAAGAGGCCGCGGCGAGGGAGTTCGAGCGAAGGTGCCGGGCAGAGACACTCGAAATGACTTCGCAAGGAACTGTTATACGCTAAACGCTGCGCACAACACATGACGATTGATCGACGCGCCGCGATACGCCGGTCTTATTGAGCGTTCAGCGGCTTCAAAGAGCGCGGTTGTCGCGCCGCGGCAGATCTTCCGAGGTCAGTCAAACCCGAGCCGGGCAGCAGTTTCGTTCAATTGGCGTCATTCCCACGCAAGCGTTCCAGCCCACTTAAGGCTAGTTTCACATTGTCGGGCGAGGTTCCTTTACCGCGAGGCTTGCGGGTCGAAGAGACTGGACACGGAGCTACACATGCATTTCTTCATAACTGCCGCCCTTATTCTGGCGTACGGACTGCTGCTGATATTTGCGTTATTGCACGTACTGCAATCGCTGATTGCGAGGCCGGCTCCTTGGCTGGCGATGGCTTTGGAGGCCGGCGACGAACGCCAGGATGAATCGTCAGGCCACTCGACGTCTTACACCCGTGAACTTGGAGGCAATGCCCATGCTCGAGTCGAATAGCGATTCCACGGTCGAGTCCAACCGGCTCGACTCCATAGTCACCCACGAGGGTTCGTCTCGGCGCAGCGCCGCGCTACTCGATGAGTTATTGGTTCACTCGATCAAGCTGCGGGATCTCTACAAAAGCGCACGTTGGCAAACCGCGGACATTCAGTTCCGCGGCTTGCGCGTCTTGTTCGACGATCACTACAAGGAACAGCTGCGCCTCGTCGATGTACTGCTCGATCGGCTTCGCCTGCTCGGCGGAGCGGGTCGCGTGTTGGCGGGACTCCTAGTGCAAGGCACACAGTTCTCCGGTGCCGTGCGGGGAAAAGCATCGCCTGTCCGTCTGCTGCGCGATCTCCTGGATGCACACGATTCGGTGTTGGCCGCGGCGCGATCGGGCGCCAATGGCGACGATTACGCGAACAGCGCATCGAGTCGCGACTTCGCCGTGGGTCAAGTGGTGCTGGTCAACAACATGCAGTTCCAGTCGATCAGCGACCAGTTAATCGCCCGAAGCGATAAACGACGCGTCATCGAGACGCGCCAGGACGGCCTCGATGCCCATGGATAGGTTTCAGGTTGGGTGCATAGAGTTGGGTGTATAGAGATGGACTGCCCGATCGACGGAGGAATGCGCGAGAGCGATGATTTCATGGAGCCGTGGCAAGCCCGCTGCGTCCAAGGATATATATGTCCATCTGCAAACAAAGATCAAAATGGCGAACCTGGCCCGGGTTGCGCAATTCGATCGCGGTAGATTCGAACGCGCGTTCAGAGCTAGTTTTGGCTGCACTCCCCGCCAGTATGTCATTCGCATGCGAATCCAGCGGGCTCAGCACCTCATGAATATGTGCAGCGACTCGCTCAGAAAGATCTCAGCGGAATGCGGCTTTACGGATTCCAGTCACTTCAGCCATTGTTTCAGCAGCGTGGTCGGCGAGCGGCCCAGCGCATGGCGTGCGCGGCGCGCTCAGGTCGAGTGACATCATTGCCGCACTGCAGCAGAGAACGCCGCGGCTGCGCGCGCCGGTATAATCTCTGCATTCCAGTCACAGGCATCCTTGCATGGGGTTCAAGAACCTTCCCCGGCCGCTATCGCGCCTCTTCGGCACGGCGCCCGAAGATCCGGCGGCGGCTCCCGATCCGGTCGCGGCGCTCGATTCGGCACCGCCGCAGCGCCTCGTCGCGGCTGCGCTCGAGAGCGGCGACGAGGCGCTGCGCGCGGCTGCTACGGCCAAGCTCATGGACGGCGAGAGTCTGCGGACGCTGGCGGGACTGCGTGCCGGCACGGCGAGCGGGGTGACCGCGGGCGTCGAGCGCGCCGCGCAGGAGCGTCTCGCGCAGCTCGTCGATGCGGGGACTCTCGAGTTCGAGACGCTGCGCGCACCGCCCGTGAACGTGTCTGCACTCCTCGCCGTGGCGGGATATTCGAGCGATCCCGAGCGTCTGCCGCGCATTCTCGCCTCGATCGATGTCGCGGAGCGCAGAGCGCTCGTCCTCGACGGCCCCTCGAGCCGCATCCGCCAGCTCGCGGCGCAATCGGTGTCGGATCCTGTGGAGCTGCGGCAACTCCTGAAGCAGCTGCTGCATGGCAAGGACAAGAACGTCTACCGGATCATCCGTGAGAAGTGCGACGCGCTGAACGCCGAGGAGCAGACGCTCGAGAAAGCGCGCAGCGATGCCATCCGCGCTTGCGAGTCGCTCGAGCGGCACGCGCACCGGACTTACGAGGCCGTCTACGAGCCGACGTTCAAGCACTTTCACGAGCGCTGGCAGACGCTGGAGACGCATGCGGCGCCCGACGTGCGCGCGCGCGCGGTGCGGGCGATGGAGCGCTGCGAAGAGATCATTGCCGAGCACCATCAACGTCTTGCGCAGGAAGCCGCCGAGGCGGCGGCGCGGGCGACGCGCGAGTCCGAACGCGCGGAGGCGCTGCGTCTCGCCGAGCTCGAGTCCGCGCGCAGGCGCGAGCAAGCCGAACGCGCAGCTGCGGAGACGGCGGCGCGGCGCGCGGCCGAAGAGACCGAGCGTGCCGCGGCAGCCGCAGCGGAAGCGGCGACGCTGCGCGAGCTCAATGCATTGGTAGGCAAAGCGCACGCGGCACTCCGCGAAGGCGCCACGGGGCGCGCGTCGGGATTGCGGCGAGTCCTCGAGGAGAAGCTGGCCGCGGTGGCGGCCGTGCCGCCGCCGGTTGCCCGCCAGGTGCAGAAACTCGACGCCTCGCTCGGCGAGCTCAAGGCCTGGAAGGAGCATGCGGCGGCACCCAAGCGCGCCGAGCTCATCCAGGAGATGGAATCGCTGATCGGCGCAGCCCAGGAGCCGCAGACACTCGCAGAGCGCATCCGGCTGCTACAGGAAGACTGGAAGACGGTGAGCAAAGGTGTCCTCAGCGACTCGGATGCGGACTGGCAGCGGTTTCATCAGGCGGCGGAGCGCGCGTACCAGCCGTGCCGGGAGCACTTCGAGGCCCAGGCGAAACTCCGCCAGGCCAATGCGGAAAAGCGCAAGGCCATTCTCGAGCGGCTGCGCGTCTTCGAGGCCGCGCAGAGCGGCGAGGACGCGGACTGGCGCGCGTTCGCGACGGTGCTGCGCGAAGCACCGCTGGAATGGCGGCGGCATTTTCCGGTGGAGCGCGCGGCCGCCCGCGAGCTGCAGAAGGAATTCGATGCCGCGATCGGCCGGCTGCGGGGGCGGCTCGCGGCGTGGCACGCGAGCAATGCCGAGGAGAAGCGCTTGCTCATCCGGCGCGCCGCGGGACTCGTCGACCTCCCGGACGGCCGCGAGGCCTCCGACACGGTGAAGCGTCTGCAGGCGCAATGGAAAGAGCTCGGCGCCGCCGCGCCCGATCAGGATCAGAGTCTGTGGGAAGAGTTTCGCGGACACTGCGATGCGGTGTTTCAAAAGCGCCAGCAGGCGCATACCGATTACACCGCCAGCCTGCAGTCCAACAAGGCGCGGGCTGTGGGGCTCTGCGAGGAGGCGGAGGAGCTCGCGAGAAAGGCGGGCGCCGATTTGCTCGGCGGTGCCGCCAAAACGGCGGAGTGGCGTGCGGCGTTCGAGAGCGTGGGCGAACTGCCGCGGGGGGAAGAGCGTGGGCTCAAGGGACGGTTCGAGCGTGCGCTCGAGCGTGTGAAGGCAGCGCTATCGGCACAGAAGGCGAGAGATAAAGAGCGATCGCTCGAGGATCTCCTCGAGGCCGCGAGCCGGATTCACGCCTACGGGCGCGCGGTAGCGCAAGCGGCGCCGATCGCGGAGCGGGAAGTGCTGAAGGTTGCGGCCGAGACTTTCATTGCCGGCATCTCGCACTGGCCCAAAGGGGCTGGCGAGGCGCTTGCGGACGCGTGGGGCAAAGCAGAGGCTGGGGAGCCGCTCGAGGCGGCGCACGAGAAGGCGCTCAGGAAGCTCTGCATACGCAGCGAGATCCTCGGGGATCTACCGACACCTGCCGGGGATCAGGAATTGCGACGCGAGTATCAGATGCAGAGGCTGGTGGAGCGGATGGGGCAAGGTCGCGACGCGGCCGATGACAGCATCGAGAGTCTGGCGCTCGAATGGACTCGGTGCGGGCGCGCCTCGGAGGACACGTATCGGGCGCTGCTGGAGAGATTCCGCGGCTCTTTGCGCTCGCGCGCGGCGTAACCTCACGATAAGCGTCGGCGACTTGTCAGCGGGCGGTAAGTTTGACCTCGAACTCGACGTCGACCGCATCGGCGAGCGTCGTTACCTTGGCGATCGCCAGGTTGGTCGCCGACACTTTGATATCCGTTCCGGGCACGCCAGTCGGCTTGAGCAACGGCAAGAGGTCGATGTTCGCCGATTTCGGCAGGGAGCCGCCGGTTGCGGACTGCAGCAAATCGATGATCTTGCGCGTATTTTCGTCTTGGACGTTGTCGATGCGAATGTCATCGATCTCGATGTGCGTGCCGGAGCCCACTAGCTTTCCGGAAACTCTTACATCCGACATGAGCTCCGTGCCCATGCAGGCATCGCCGACGGTGAGTCCCAATCGTGACGAGAGGTGCGCGTTGATGATGACTCTGCCCGCGTCGAGCGCAACATTCGGCCGCTCGAGGTACGCAAAGCACTTGCCTTTGACCAGGTACCATCGTCCCTGATCCTTGAATAGCGACGCCACCATCACCGTCTGCAGCGCCTCGCGGCCGATGACGAGCTCGCTGGCGGTTGCGCGGCCGACAAGTCCCGAGAGGGTCAGACAGGCGGCCAGAAGCACTCGCCGTCGAAACTGCTGCTTGGGTGCGGCCACTTTTTCATTCAGCCGTTCAGATTTCGAGCGCATCTCGCTTTCCCGCCATTACCATGAGCCAGACTCGACAATGTATCAGCTTTCCTGCTCGTTCACGGCGCGGCCGGCGATCGCTCTCCGCCTCGGCGCATCGCAATTATCAGCAGCGTCGCGGAGTTCCTCATGCGGGCCCCGGCGTGCCGCGCGCTTTCGGCCCTTCAGTGGTTCCAGCTCACCGTGAGCCGCCGCGGCTGTCTGAATTCGTAGCCGCTTGGCGCCTCACTCAGTCCTCTCTCCAGCCGAAGACCGGGCAATCTCGCGAGCAAGGTCTGAAGGCCGATGCGCGCCTCGGCCTTGGCGAGCTGCGACCCCAAGCAAGAGTGAGCGCCGGTAGCGAATCCGAGATGCCGCCGGCTGTTGGGGCGATCGAGATCGAATCGGTCCGGCTCGGTGAACACCGACGGATCTCGATTCGCCGCGCCCAACATGCAGTTCACGGTATCGTGCGGTGCAAACTCGACGTGTTGCCATTCGAAGGCCCGGGTGACGTGCCGAGTCGCGGACTGAACGGGACTCAACCACCGCATGGTCTCCTCGATGGCCTGCGGGATCAGCCCGCCATCGCGCGTGACTCTGTCGAGCGCGCCAGGCGTCTCGAACAGTGCCCACAAAAGGTTGAGCAGCAAAGCTTCGACGGTGGAAATGCCCCCGAAAAAAATAATCGACAGATTGCGCTTGATGGCCTCGTCGTCGAGCCGATCGGGCGCGTCGATCAGATGCGCGAGCAGCGACGATCGCTCGGCGCCGCTCGGGGAACGAATCTGCGACTCCAACAGGGCGTGAAACTCGGCGACGCTCCGCCGTGCGGTGTCGCGCACCGCTTGATCGCCGGAGAAGTTCGCAAGCGCCGCCTCGAAGTGATCATACCAGCCGCGCAGGCGCGGCTCCTCGGCCGCCGGCACTCCACACAATGTCAGCATCACCTGGACCGGGAGGCGTGCGGCGAACGCAGCCCGAAGCTCGGCTCGGCCTTGACGCTCGAAGCCGTCCACCAGCCGCTCGGTATGGGCTCGAATCATCGGCTCCAACTGCGAGCGGATGTAACCCGGTGTGAAGAACTGCTGCGCGGCCCGGCGATAGCGATCGTGCACATCGCCCTCGCTCGTCAACATGTGCTCGCCGAACGTGTCGTAGATCGTGGATCGCTCGGATACCGTGGTCAGCCGTGGATCGGCCAGGGCGGTCCGTACATTCTCGTAGCCGACCACATACCACATGTCGAGCGCGCGGATCCACGAGATGGGCTCTTGCGCAGCCAGCCGCGCAAACACGGGGTACGGATCTCGATCGAGCTCCTGCAACTCAACGGCATACCCTAAGGGGAATCGCAGTTCCTTGGAGCCGGCGTTCATGGCATCGGCTTGGCTTACACCAGCCGCCGCGGAATCTTTCGTTCCCACGTGCGCGAAAAAATCTTCTCCTCGCCATCGTACGCGACGATCTCGCCCCACAGCACGAAGTCCGACGGCGTCGTGGTGATCTTCGAAGATCCGGTGACGCGGGGTTTCCAGCGATCCCGTTGCCATCCGATCAGATATTGGGTCGCGATCGATCCTGTCGTGTCATCCTCGCCGATCTCGCTGCGCACGGTCGCCTTGCCGATCAATTGAGTATTCACCGCGGTGAGCAGGTCCGTTCCGTCGCCGACCTCATGACGGATGATCTGCCGCTTGGCGACGGCATCCCATTCGACCCGATGCAGGCCCGGATTGGAGCTCACCGGCTTCAGCGCCACCGGCGGCACGAACGGGGCCCCGAAGGGATGCAGGTTGGCATCCGCCGCGCGCGCCGGCCTGACCGGCAGGGTCAACCGGCTCGCGCCCGCGAACACCGTGAGCCTCACCGGCTCGGGCGCCGGCAAAATGAGCGGCCAGTACGTGGTGGAGATCGACACGCGCAGGCGATTGCCCGCGTGGAAGCGATGTGCGGCGTTGTCGAACGGCACGCGCACTGTGTAGCGTTGCCCTGGCACGAGCGGGGCCGGCTCTGCGTCGCTCTCGCGATGGCAGAGATTCAAGATCCCGTACGTCACCCGGCTGGACTCACCGCCGACGGACACCTCGTTGAGGCGTACCGCCAGAAACGCGACCGGCTTGTCGACCGCGACCTCCAAAGTGAGTGCGCAGGCACCGAGGATCTCGAAGGAGCGATCCAGCGGCTCGGAATCGAACGCAAGCGACCTCCCATCGTCCATGCGTTGGTCCGAGGGCAGCTCCGTATCCAGATCGTCCGCGGCGCCCGCACCGGACGGGCACCAGGCACCGCTTGCGCTGCCAACGGTCTGCACGGGATCGAGATGCAGCTCGCCGGCGCTGGGCGCGGACGCCTGTAATCCGGCATCGCCATTGAGGAAATAAGTGCGCTCCGTAAGTCGGCGGGACGGCCAGACGTCCTCCGCGGCCCAGTATCCCGGCACGGTCGGCTCACCCGGCGTCGCCGACTTATCTTGCATCCAGACTCGCAGCATCGGCTCGTCCATGATTCCGGTCGGGGCGCCTTTGAGCCAGTGATCCCACCAGCGCAGCGCCTCGTCGAGATAATCGATGGCAGGCCCCGGCACGCCTTCGTGCGGATAAATGTGGGTCCAGGGACCGACAAGACCCTTGCGGGGCACCGTGAGACCGCCCAGCAGCCGGAAAATGGAGTTCTTGTATGCGTCCACCCAGCCGCCGACCGCATACACGGGACAAGTGATCTGGCCATAGTCTTCGATGACGGAGCCATGCTTCCAGAACTCGTCCCGATGAGGATGATCGAACCTGCTGTCGAGATTGAACTCAACCGCATTCAACCGCTTCAGCCAATCCTCGCGCCAGGTCTCACGGCCCGTGATATCCGGATCCGACGGCTGGCCCTGAATCGCGAGAAAGACGGTGCCCCACCCGAACATATCGTTCACGATGCAGCCGCCCTTGTAATGAGCATCATCGGCGTAGCGGTCGTCTGTCGAGCAGTGCGTGATGATGGCCTTCAACGCCGGCGGGCGCCGCGCCGCCACTTGCAGGGAGTTGAAGCCGCTCCAGGAGATCCCCTCCATGCCCACCGAGCCGCTGCACCAGGCCTGCGAGGCGATCCACCGGATGATCTCCACACCGTCGTCCTGCTCCTGCTTCACGTACTCATCCATCGGCAGACCTTCAGAGTCTCCCGAACCGCGAATATCGACGCGCACGCAGGCGTAGCCTTGGCTGGCAAAGTAGGGAAAGCGCGCATCGTCGCCCGAACGGGTGAACAGCCGTGCGAAATACGGGCAGTAGTTGAAAATGGCCGGCACGGGATGCCGCTCGGCGTTCTCCGGGAGCCAGATGCGCGCGGCGAGCTTCACACCGTCGGGCATGACGATCCAGGTGTTCTCGATCTCGTGAACCTTGTGAGGCCCGGACTTGGAGGGCTGCCGCTTGAGCGTCGCCGCGGAGCCGGCGCCGATCGCAGACGCATGCATCGCCGAGCCGGCGCCGAGTGCGAGCACGGCGGCGTTCATCCCGAGCAAGAGATCCCGGCGGCTAATCCGATCGATGCTGTCCTCATCCTGCATTCAATTCTCCCAGTGCGTTGGCTCGTCTTTTGTGTCGCGCTCAGAACGGTACACGCAGTCCGAGCCCGATCTGCAAGGCGCTTTGATAGACTCGATGCGCGGCGGCGAGATCCTGCGCCGCAATGCCCAAGGATTTGTACACGGTGATGTCGGCGGCGGCGGTGCGCCCGCGCAGGGTCCCGTTGAGCACTTCGCCGATCTCGCCTTGGATGTGACGATCGGTCACGGCTCCGCCCTCCATGGCGTGCCTCAATTCGCCGGCCTGGGCAAGCGCCGAGGGCTTGAAATCCACGAAGAATCGCGAGCGCGCGACGACCGCGTCATCCGCTTCGCGTGCGGCCGCGGTGCTTGCACCGACCAGGTTGACGTGGGTACCCGGCGATAGCCAGGCGCCGTGCAAGATCGGCTCATGAGCCGCGGTCGTCGTGCAAATGACGTCCGCCCCGTCCACTGCCGCGCGAGCCTCCGATGCAACGACGACTCGAATATCCGAGGACACCGCGTGGCGTGCGGCGAAGGCCGCTGCCCGATCGGCGCTTCGACCCCAAACTCGAGCCTCACGCAGCGCACACACGATCGCCAGCGCCTCGAGGTGCCGTGCTGCCTGTTCGCCGGTTCCGAGGATCGCCAGGATGCCCGCGTCCCTGCGTGCCAGAGCTTGGGTCGCAACGGCGCTCGCAGCGGCGGTACGAATGGCGGTAAGCTCCGAGGCGTCGAGGATGGCGACCGGTCTGCCGCTTGTGGAATCGAAGAGCACGAATACCCCGATGTGCGAGGGGGAAGCGCCGGCGGATGAGTGCGCGCGGACGGACAGCAATTTCGCTCCGAACGAGGGCGGCTCGTCCAGGCAACCCGGCATGGCTCCGAACAGAAGATCGGATCCCGGCACATTCAGGATGGTTCTCAGCGGCATTTGCGCTCCGCCACGCGACACGGAGCGCATGACCGAGCTCATCGCTTCGATGCAATCCCGCATCGGCAGGGCCCGACGGACCGCGTCCGCGTCGAGAATCAGCAGTTCAGCCATGAGGTCAGGATACACAAGGCAGATGCGTCCGCGTCCCATGACGGTGCAGTTTGAAACGAACGCCTTGCTTTTAGGCCCAACTGCCTCAGCATCGACACCCGGCGACGCGCACTCTAGGCACTCGAGGACCGCCATTGATCCCGCACGTAGGCCCCTAATGGATCCGCACCAAAGTCGATCGCAGCGTCCCGGTCGACGGCGCGCTCCGCCAACCCCGTCGGGTCCGGCCCAGGGGCCCGCCGATGGACGCTACCGGCGACTGCGCAACCCGTTTATTCCGCAGGGCGTTCTGTCCGACGACGAGATCGCGTACATCCACAAGTCCGCGTTGTCGATTCTCGAAGAGGTTGGAATTCGGGTGCTGTTGCCCGATGCGCGCAAGCGATTTGCAACGGCGGGAGCGGACGTCGACGAGTCCACCGAGATGGTGCGCATCGACCGCGGGCTCATCGCCCGGACTCTATCGACTGCTCCGCCGCTCATCGACATGACGGCGCCGAACCCCGCTCGCAACGTCACGGTCGGCGGCCCGCATTTGGCGGTCGTGCCGGTGTCGGGTCCACCCAATGCATCCGACCTCGATCGCGGACGGCGCCCGGGGACGTTGCGCGATTTCCGCGAGCTGCTGATGCTGTCGCAGTCCTTCGACGTCATTCACCTGCTGGGACCGTTGATCGAGCCGCAGGACGTGCCGCCTGCTCAGCGACATCTGGAGGCGACATTCGCCCAGTTGACCCTCAGCGACAAGATTCCCTTCGTCTACAGCCGCGGCCGGCCCCAGGTCGAGGACTGCTTCGCTCTGATCCGGATGGCCCACGGCTTGTCCGAGGAAGAGTTTCGCAGCCGCGTCTATACCTACACGAACATCAATACGAACTCGCCGCGACAACTCGATATACCCATGGCTCAGGGCATCATCGACTTTGCGGCCGCGGGCCAGCTGTTGATCGTGACGCCCTTCACGCTCGCGGGTGCCATGGCGCCCGTGACCATCGTGGGCGCCGTCGCGCTTGCCCACGCCGAAGCGCTCGCCGGCATCGCTCTCGCCCAGATCACACGGCCCGGCGCGCCGGTCGTTTATGGAGGCTTCACGTCGAACGTCGACATGAAGTCGGGGTCCCCGGCATTCGGCACGCCCGAATACGTCAAGGCCTGTTTGGCTACCGGCCAGCTGGCCCGCCACGTGGGTCTCCCCTGGCGCTCATCGAGCGCCACGGCAGCGAATGTCGCCGACGGGCAGGCCGTTTACGAATCTCAGATGAGCCTGTGGGGCGCCCTCCTCGGTGGCTGCAACATTCTGATCCACGGCGCCGGGTGGCTCGAAGGCGGCCTGTGCGCTTCGTACGAGAAATTCATCATCGATATCGAGATGCTGCAGATGTTCGCCGAGGTCTTCCAACCGTTGCTGGTGAACCGCGATGAACTGGGCCTGGACGCCATCGCCGAGGTCCCCCCGGGCGGGCATTTCTTTTCAACCAGCGCGGCGAACACACCCAGCGGCGCGAACACCATCACTGCGTTCGTCACGTGCAGCATCACGCCCAAGAGTCCGTCGATGGCCTGCCTCAGGATCCGGCCCGGCTCGCCCGTCACCTTGCCGAGGGCCAGGCCGAAAAACAGCGAAAAAATCAAAATCTGCACGATCTGGTTGCCGGCCATCGCCTCGAAGAGACTTCTCGGGAAGAGAGCCGTCACGAACGCTCTCACGTCGAAGGCGGCCGCCTGGACATTGGCTCTCTCCCCGGCACCGGGGAGGGGAAAGCTCATGCCCGATCCCGGCTGCATCAGGTTGACGAACAGAAGACCAATCGACAATGAAACAAATGAGGCCGCGACGAACCAGGCGAGGGTCTTCAACGCGATGCGCCCGATCGCCTGGGTATCGTTCATGCTCGAGACGCCTGAGACGACCGTCGCAAACACCAGGGGCGCGATGATCATCTTGACCAGTCGCAGAAAGATATCGCTGATGATAGAGAAGTAGCCCGCCAGGCCCTGCGCCGCGTCGGCATCGCGTGCGAACAGGTGGCAAAGCTGCCCGGCGAGGACTCCCGCCACCATGCTGAGCGCGATCCAGTGGGTCAGTTTGCGGGGCTTGTACACCAAACCATCAGGCTTGCAGGAACGAGGCGTAGCGCTCGAGGTCGATATTGCCGCCACTGATGAGCACGCCGATTTTCTTGCCCTGCAGGTGGGCTTTCCTTTCGCGGGCGGCGGCAAAGCCGAGACAACCGGTGGGCTCGACCACGATCTTCATGCGCGCGGCCAAGAAGCGCATGCAATCGACCAGTTGCGAATCGGATACGGTGAGTACATCTTCCACATCGCGCCGGATGATGGGAAAGGTGCACTCGCCCAGATGCTGAGTCTGCGCGCCGTCGGCGATGGTCTTCGGCGTATCGATGTGCACGATGGACCCGGTCCGGAAGGACTGCTGCCCATCATTCCCCGCCTCCGGTTCCACGCCATAGACCTTGCAGAGCGGCGCGAGGGCGCGAGCGGCCAGCGCCGAACCGGCGAGGAGACCCCCACCCCCGAGGCACACGAAAAGCGCATCGAGCGGCCCCACCTCCTCGATGAGCTCCAGGGCCGCCGTTCCCTGTCCGGCCACCACGTCGGGATGGTCATAGGGTGGAATCAAGGTGAGTCCATGCTTCGCGGCGAGGTCGCGGCCGATTTGCTCGCGATCCTCCTTGTAGCGGTCATACACCACGACCTTGCCGCCATAGCCTTTGGTAGCGGCCACTTTGGCCGACGGCGCATCGTGGGGCATGACGATCGTCGCCGGAATACCCAGCAAGGCGGCCGATAACGCGACGGCCTGGGCGTGATTTCCCGAGGAGAACGCGACCACGCCCGCGCGGCGCTGATGTTCGTCGAATTTGGACAAGGCATTGAATGCGCCGCGAAACTTGAATGCTCCCGAGCGCTGAAAGTTCTCGCACTTGAAGAACACCTCTGCGTCAAACTCATGGTCGACCGTGCGGGAGGTCATGACGGGCGTCCGGTTGGCATGACCCTTGATTCGATACGAGGCCGAAACCACGTCTTGGAAGGTGGGAAGCTGAAGCGCGTTCATGGGCAAAGCATACCCAATCGCGTCACCAAGGCCACGGGATCGTGGTCCCCAGCCGGCCCGCCGCCGCCCGATCGTAAACGAGACGCGCGACGGTAAGATCCTGAAGCGCGAGGCCCGTCATATCGAAGACCGTGATGTCGGTTGCTGCGCGCCTCGCGTCGAGCTTCCCGCTCAGCAGCTCGCCGAGCTCGCTGCAGGGCTGGTCGGGGGCCCATTGAGCCTCGCCGATCTGCCGCGCTTGAATGCGGTCATCGACGACGAGGCGGGCGCGTCCGAGCAACCCGGGCGGCAGCTCCCGTTTGCCTTTCGTATCGGCACCGACGCAGTTGAAGTGCGTACCCGGCCGCACGGCACTCAATTCGAACAGCGCGCCCTTGCCAGGCGTCGCAGTGATCACCACGTCGCTCTCTTGAACCGCCTCGTTGCGGTCGGCGGCGCAGACGATGTCGCACTCGCCCCAAAAGTGAGACTCGAACACGGGGTCGGGCGCGCCGTCGGAAGTTACGTAGCGGACTTGACGAAGCGAGGGCATCAGCTGCAAGGCGAAGCGCAGCTGCGCGCGCGCCTGGACGCCGGTGCCAAAAACACATAGCCGGGTGCTGTCCGGGCGCGCCAATGCCACGAGGCCGAGCCCGCCCGCCGCTCCGGTACGCGCGCCGGTGATCGCATTACCGTCGATGATGCAGGCGGGACGGCCGTTCGCCGGATCGATCAGCACCACGGTCGCCTGATGCGGCTCACCGCCGAGCTCGCGATTGGTGGGCCAGAACCCCCCTGCCTTGAATCCGAGCAAGCCCTGACCCGGCACCTCGCCGGATTTGATGCCGAAAATACCGCCGGTGACGAGCGCTTCTCTCACCACGGGAAAAACGCGACCCGCCCCCTCGCTGTGCAGAACGAACGCTTCGCGGACGGCTTGCAGCACTTCCCCAGGCAGGAGCAGCGCGTCGACGTCATTCTTGTCGAGCAGCACGAGTCGGGCGTCACTTGGCATCGTCTTGCGCGCTGATCCGCGATTCCCTCCCGTGGCTTTCTCGCAGACGGTAGCACCGGCACCTTGAGCCGGTTTAGTCCCTGCGGTCCGGCGATGAGGAAATTGGCCAGAACTGCTCGGAACCGCCTACACTTCCCGCATGGCGATAGAGACCTCCGGGGATGGAGCCCAGCGCATCGGGGCCGTGCCCTCGCCGGGCCTGCTGCGCTCGGCACTCGTCGGCCTGAAGCCGGCGGGGACGCTGCGTCACCTCTTCGGCAATCTGCGCGAACTGACGCGGGGGGAGATCATCGGGGAGGACCCGGATCGAAACGCCGAAGCCAGCCGCTTGCGGGTCGATCGCACCGATGGTCACGGGAGCTACGAGCTCTTCCGCTTGGACCGCGACCTCTTCATCCTGACCATCGATTGCCTGTTCGACGCCGTCCGCGAAGAGGTGGTGCCCGGCGAAGCGCTGCTCGAGGTGCACATTTGCCTGCGGGGACGCCTCACCATCCAGGTGCCTCGGCGCCGACAGCCGGTGGTTGCGCAGGGCCCTTGCCTGCTGCTGCTCTATCAGCCGAGCGGTGCGGACGTGACCGAGCGCCTCGAGGCAGGCATACGCTACACCGGACTGTCGCTTTATTGCAGACCCAGTTTTCTCGCACGTCTCCTGCATCGCAACGGCATCCCCGGATGCTCGCTGCTGGACGCCGTCGAGGCGAATGACGGACGCACGGTGTGGCACGAAACGCGGGCATTGTCCGCGCCGCTTCACTGCGTCGCGGCGGGACTCCTACAGAGCCCCTATCAGCAGGGGTTTCGGCTGCTTCATTCGGAAGCCAAGGCGCTCGAGATCCTCTGCAAGGTCTTGAGTCCGGCCCCGCACGAGATCGCGGGTGAAATCTCGACCGCGCCGACGACCCTGGTGCGGCAAATCGACTCGGTGCGGCGCATCCTGAGCACGCAGTACGCGCCGATCCCGCACACCTCCGAGCTCGCGCGGCGCGTCGGCATGAGCGAGTCGAAGCTGAAGCGCGCGTTCAAGGAGCATTTCGGCACGACCGTATTCGAATACGGTCTGGAATGCCGGATGCGCCGCGCGCTGGAACTGCTGCAGTCGAACGCCACCAGCATCTCGCAGGTGGCCGAGTGCGTCGGCTACCAGCACCAGACGAGCTTCACGGCGGCGTTTCGCGATCATTTCGGCTTTTTGCCGAGCGAAGCGCGGATGCGCCGCAGCCATACCGGCTGAACGGCCGATCGCCTCGTCCGCATCGGCCCCTCCCTCGGCGCCGGATCGCCTCATTGCGCGCACCGGAATCCTAACCGGGGCGTGCGCACGCCGCCCATAATGGGGTCATCCTCGGGCTTCGTGAGCTGCCGACCGATGCATGAAATTCGCTTGCCGCGGCTTCGCGCCTGCGCCCTGATCGCGCTCGTCTCGACGGGCATCGCCGCCCGATCCGAGGACGTGACCCTCTCGCTGCCCCAGAGCACGGCGGCCGCGTTACGAGCGAAGCTCGCGAACGCGCGGGAGCCCTCGCCGATCGAGGTCCTGGGCCTCGACGGCGATGCCGTGTTCGATCCCGTGGTGCCCGTTGCGATGCGCGATGGCGTGAAACTCTCCGCAAATATCATCCTGCCGTCCGACAAAGCGCAGCAAAAGCTGCCGGTGATCCTCATCCGCTCGCCCTATCGGCCTACCGCCGAGGTGTCGGAGCCGCTCGCTTCGACGCTGCTTCCCCATCTCGTGCGCAGCGGCTACGCCGTGGTCATCGTCAACGACCGGGGCACGCAGTGGTCGGAGGGAAGCTATCAATGGCTCCGGGGCGCCAATCAGGACGGCAGCGATATTCTGGACTGGATCATTCGTCAGCCCTGGTCGAACGGCAAGGTCGGCACGTTCGGGTGCTCCTCGAGCGGGGAGAGCCAGCCGCCGCTCGCCACGCTCAATCATCCCGCGCACAAGGCCATGGTGGAGATGGCCGGCGCGACTGCGGCGGGCAACATTCCCGGGTATCGCGATCAGGGAATTTTCTATCATGGCGGGGTGCCGGATCTGGCATGGACTTGGTGGTACCACCGCTTCGGTCTGAAGGAGCGTCCGCTCATGCCCGCGGACGCCGGGCAGGATATGCGAGTGCGCATCGCCTCGAGCTTCTCGCCCGAGCCCGACTATGGCAACGGTGACTTCCTTTCGCTCGCGAGCCATTTGCCGTCCGTCGACATTCTTCGCGCGAGCGGTATTCCGACGACGGAGTGGGACCGGCTCATCCAGCTCACGCCGGCGAGCCCCGAATGGAAGCAATACGATTTCATCCGCGACGGCGACAAGACCAGCGTCCCCGGCCTGCACATCGACAGCTGGTATGACGTGATCGAAGCCTATCCCACGGTCAAGATGTTCCAGTACTTGTCCGGCAACTCGGCCAACCAGCACCTGGTGATGGGGCCGACCGCGCATTGCAAGATGAGCACCGAGACTCCGGAGACCTCGGTCGGCGACCGCACGGTCGGCGACGGCCGTTTCGACTATGTGACCTTGGTGACCCGCTGGTTCGATCGCTGGCTCAAGGACGATGCATCGGCGCCTGAACCGCCGGCGATTCAATACTACGTACTGAACTCGAGCGAATGGAAAACGGCCGATGCCTGGCCGCCGCCCGGGACCCGCCCGGCTCGGCTTTTCCTGTCGAGCGGCGGCCACGCCAATGGCGCTTCCGGGGACGGCCGGTTGCTCGCGAATCAGAACTCGCCGGGTGCGAGCTCCGATGAGCTCATCGACGATCCGACGCATCCGGTGCCCTCGCTCGGCGGCAGCTGCTGCTCCGATCAGGTGGCGCGCGAGCAGTCCGGGATCGAAGCACGGCAGGATGTACTGGTCTACAGCAGCGATGTCTTCGCGCAGACGACGCGCATCGTCGGCGATGTGACGGTCAATCTGTACGTGAGCTCGTCCGCACCCGATACCGACGTGATGGTGAAGCTCGTGGACGTCGACGCGCAAGGGCATGCGTACAATCTGAGCGACAGCGCATTGCGCCTGCGCTACCGCAACGGCCCGGCCCTCGCCCCGGCCATGCAAACCGGGACCGCCTATCCGGTCAAGATCACAGGGATGGTCACAGCGAGCGATTTCCTGCCGGGGCACCGCCTGCGCATCGAGGTGGCGAGCACCAACTTTCCAAACTACGAGCGCAATCTCAATTCGGGCGGAAACAATCGGGATGAGACCGTGGCGCACACGGCCCGGACCCGGATACTGCACGACGCGCGCCATGCCTCGTTCGTGGAATTTGCCACGCTGCCGCGCTGATCCGCCCACGCACCCCAGAACACACCGAGGATTGCCGCGCTCTTGAGCAGCACGAGGTTGAGGGGTGGATGGGGGATGGCGCCACCCGCGAATCCCACAACCAGATACCGACCACCCCATTTAATAGAGCGCAGTGCCGGCTCGGCGAAGCGGTCGCCGACCGGATCGAACACTACGTCTACACCCTGGCCGCCGGTCAGCGCCTTTACCGCAGACTTAAGATCTGCGGCCGAGTAGTCGACTATTTCATCCGCTCCATGCTCCCGCGCCAATGCAAGCTTCTCGGGCGAGGAGGCAGCGGCGATCACACGGGCGCCGAGTGCCTTGCCGATCTCGACCGCAGCGAGCCCGACGCCACCGGCGGCGCCCAACACGAGCAACGTCTCGTCAGGCCTCAAATCGGCCCGCTGAACGAGAGCGTGATAGGAAGTGCCGTAAGTCATGCCGAACGCGGCCCCTTCGTTATAGGGCATGTCCGCAGGGAGTTTCACCGCACTCGACGCGGGTGCTACCACGCGCTCCGCAAACGCACCCCAGCGCGCCATGACAGCAACCCGATCCCCCACAGCCAGTCCGTCGCATCCGTCCCCGACCGCATCGATGAGACCGGCGGCTTCGCCTCCCGGCGTGAAGGGTAGTGCCGGCTTGAACTGATAGAGGTTCTGGATGATCAGGCCGTCGGGGAAGTTGAGCCCGGCCGCCTGCATGATGATTCGCACCTCACCGGTCCCCGGCCAAGGCGCGTCGACCTCACGAATCACCAGCTTTTCGGGAGGGCCGTGCTCCACGCACATCAGGGCTTTCATACTCCAAGCTACCTCCCTGCGGGGCGAGATGTTACTTGCTCTCTGTTCCCGATGTTACCCTTCCATACCCGTTCGAATCGAGGTAAAGGAGCCCACTTATGAACGCAAACGCACGCACGCTGGATTGTTCGGACATCGACCAGTATCTCGGCAAGCCCATCACTTCCATGACCCTGCGCGAGCCGATTGCCAACAACGATATCCGGCGCTGGGTGCATGCCATGCACTACCCGAATCTCTTGCACTACGACCCGGACTACGCCCTCGCGAGCCGCTGGGGCAAGCTCGTGGGGCCGCAAAGCTTTCCGATCGTCGTCGACGACGGCCATGGCTCGGCGCCGGCCTGCGTCGGCTGCATTCCCAACTCGCACCTGCTGTTCGGCGGCGACGAATGGTGGTTCTACGGACCGCGTGTCTGCGGCGGCGATATGCTCACCAACGAGCGGATTCCCTTCGACTACGTGGTCAAGGAGACCAAGTTCGCCGGCCCGACGTGCTTTCAGCGCGGCGACAATTTCTATCGCAATCAACGCGGCGAGCTCATCGCCAAGCAGCGCTCGACTTCCATCCGCTATAGCGCCGCGGCCGGGGGCGCGACCGTCAATATGGCGGACGCAGAAGAGCCGGTGTGGAGCGACGAGGAAATCGAGGCACTCGAGGAGCGCAAGTTCGGGTGGATCCAGATGCTGCACGACCTCGGTCACCAAGAGCGCTGGTGGGATGACGTCAAGGTGGGCGATGAGTTGCCCGAGCGGGTGTTCGGCCCGCATTCGGTTGCCAGCTTCGCCACCGAATGGCGTGCCTACATCATCAATACCTGGGGCACGATGAACTTGCGCAAGCTCGACCTGCTGGCGCTCGGCTTCACACCGGAGATGGCGGGCTTCGAAAACGATCCCGACGTGCAGAAGGTCAACCCGGAGATCACCGACGGCGCCTACTATGGTCCGTCGCGGGGTCACCTCTTCCCGCGTTGGGCGCGCAGGATCGGCATGCCGCGCGCCTACGGCTACGGCGCATCAATGGGCGCGTGGGTGACCGACTACCTTTCAGGCTGGGCGGGCGAGCACGGGATGGTCGTGCACTGCGCCGCCAATTATCGCGGCCCGGCGCTGTCGGGCGACATCACCGTCCAGACCGGGGAAGTCGTCGACAAGTCCGTCGACAACGACGGCCGCGCGATCGTCCAGGTCAAGCACAAGATGGCCAATCAGAAAGGCACCACCATGGCCACGGCGATTGCGGAGATCCAACTGCCGAAGAGGCCGGGTCGTTGAGGCGGGAGCGCGATACCAGACCTTTGCTGCGTACGGACGAGGGGATGAGCAGTCATGTCGCAACCGGGCGGGCAGACGTTAGCACGAGAGATTGCGACACGCGTTGAGCGCTTCGTTCGAGAGGTCGTCATCCCCTACGAGCGGGATGCTCGCGTGGGTCCGCATGGACCGTCCGAGGATCTCGTGCGCGAGCTGCGCGTCCAGGCGAGAACGGCCGGTGTACTGACGCCCCATATCCTGCCGAACGGCGAGCATTTGGCTCAGCGGGAGACCGCGACAGTCCTGAAGCCTTCGGGTCTATCGCCGCTCGGACCGGTGGCCGTCAATACCATGGCCCCCGACGAGGGCAACATGTACCTGTTAGGGAAGATCGCCACGCCCGAGCAGAAGGCGCGGTTTTTGGCTCCCCTCATATCGGGAGACGCACGCTCGGCGTTTTTCATGACCGAGCCAGCCGAGGACGACGGCGCGGGCTCTGATCCGTCCATGATGAAAACCTCGGCGCAGCTGAAAGGCGATCATTGGGTGATCAATGGCCGCAAGACTTTCATTAGCGGCGCCATGGGAGCCAAGGTCGGCATCGTCATGGCGAAATCGCCGGATGGCGCCACGATGTTCTTGGTTGAATTGCCCCATCCGGCCATCCAAATCGAGCGAGTGCTCGACACTCTCGACAATTCGATGCCGGGCGGACATGCACTCGTCAACATCGTCGACCTGCATGTGCCGGCCGATCAAGTCCTTGGGCTCCCCGGCGAGGGCTTCAAATACGCGCAAGTGAGGCTGAGCCCCGCCCGGCTGTCGCACTGCATGCGCTGGTTCGGGAGCGTCACGCGCGCCCAGGAGATAGCAACCGCCTATGTGTGCCGCCGCCACGCGTTCGGCAAGCTGCTGATCGACCACGAGGGCGTCGGGTTCATGCTGGTCGAGAACCTCATCGACTTGAAGCAGTCCGAGCTCATGATCGACTGGTGTGCGGACATCATCGATACCGGTGCACTCGCGACCAGCGAGAGCTCGATGACCAAGGTGGCGGTGTCCGAGGCGTTGATGCGTGTGGCGGATCGCTGTGTGCAGGTGATGGGCGGTTCAGGGGTGTGCGCCGATTCCATCGTCGAGCAGGTGTTTCGCGAGATTCGCGCGTTTCGCATCTACGACGGTCCGACCGAGGTGCACAAGTGGTCGCTCGCGAAGAAAATCAAGCGAGATTGGCTGGGCTCCGGGGCGTGAACTCCTCCATCCAAGAGGCCAACGTCGGTACCACTCCCGTACGAGACGGATATGGATTCGATGAGAAAGCACTTGCCCGGTGGATGGGCCTCAACGTCGAGGGCTTCTCAGGCCCACTCGCAGTCGAACAGTTCAAGGGAGGGCAGTCAAACCCGACTTACAAACTGGTCACACCCACGGCGTGCTATGTGCTGCGCCGGAAGCCGACCGGCGTCACATTACCCGGCGCCCATGACATAGAGCGTGAAGCTCGTATCTTAGCGGCGCTGCATAAGGTGGGATTTCCGGCCGCCGCCGTCCACGGTGTGTGCACCGACGAAACCGTCATCGGCGCGCGATTCTTCATCATGCAGATGATCGAGGGACGCATTTTCTGGGACGCGACCCTTCCCGAGATCATCCGCGAGGAACGTCCCGCCTATTACGATGCGATGAACCGGACGATTGCCACTCTGCATGGCATCGATTACGCATCGATCGGGTTGACGGACTTCGGCAAACCGGGGAACTATATCTCCCGGCAGATTGCCAGGTGGTCCAAGCAATATCTGCAGGATGTCGACGCGGGCCGGAACCCCGACATGGATCGCCTCGTTGACTGGCTGCCCGCACACATCCCCGAATCCGACGAGAGCAGCATCGCGCATGGCGACTTTCGCTGCGACAACATGATCTTTCACCCATTCGAGCCCATCGTCATTGCGGTGCTGGATTGGGAGCTGTCGACAATCGGCCATCCACTGGCCGACTTCGCCTATCACGCTCTGATGTACCGCATGCCTCCGCACATCGTTGCGGGGCTCGGCGGCGCCGATTTCGCTGCACTCAATATTCCGACGGAAGAGCAGTACATCGCCGCCTACTGCGAACGAACCGGCCGCCGCTCGATTCCTGCGTATGATTTCTATGTGACGTTCAATCTTTTTCGCTTGGCCGCGATCTTTCACGGCATCAAAGGACGTGTATTGCGCGGCACTGCGGCGTCGGCGCAGGCGGCGGAGCGCGTGCGGAGTTTCCCGATGCTCGCGCGCCTTGCGCGGGAAAGCATGGATTGACTGCGCGCAAGGCACTACCTGCGCAGGGACGTTTCGACTTGGCTGATGACGCCTTCAAGCTCTGCACGCTCAGGGGTCTGCAATGCCCCTCCTTCCGTATCGAGTACCCGGCGCAGCGCAATGCGAGATTCGCCAAGGAACTCGGTGCTGAGTCCAGTCGCCTGTCTCGCGGCAAAGCGGACGGACTCGGCAAGCGCCGGCGACCCACTATCCGCTAACAGATCCGCGAGATGCAGCAGGTAGTTGTAGAGATCGGTGTTGCTAGACAGTTTTTTCACCAAGCAGAAGATGACAGATCGCGCCAGGCGTATTTATGCCTTTTCGCTTTCTTCCGTAGCCGCAGGTCGCTCGACGACTCCCATCGGGTGCTCGTCCAGATCGCCAATCTCCGTGGTTTGCTCGAGTTCGGCGGGTCTTGCAACGGGATTGAAGCCGCCCGACTGCCTGCGCCACAATTCGGCGTAGAGGCCGCCCTGCCTCAGAAGCTCGTCGTGTGATCCGTCGGCGACAATCGATCCTCGATCCAACACGATGAGCCGATCCATGTCCATGACCGTGCTCAGGCGATGAGCAATGGCAATGACCGTCTTGCCGGCCATCGCTTCGCGCATGGCTGCTTGAATGATGTGCTCGCTGTGACTGTCAAGTGCACTGGTTGCTTCATCCAGGAGCAGAATCGGCGCATCCTTGAGAATCGCCCGCGCGATCGCGATGCGCTGCCGCTGCCCACCGGATAGCTTGATGCCGCGCTCGCCCACCAGGGTGTTGTAGCCGTGATCGAGCTCTACGATGAACTCGTGCGCATGTGCCCGCCGCGCTGCCAACTCGACTTCGTCATCAGTCGCGTCCGGTCTGCCATACCGGATGTTCTCGAGAAGACCACGATGAAACAGGTTCGTGTCTTGTGGTATGAGCGCTATGGATCGTCGGAGGCTCTCTTGCGTGACCTCACGAATGTCCTGGTCGTCGATGCGAATGGCGCCTTCGTCCACATCGTGCATGCGCAGCAACAGGCCCATGAGAGTGGTTTTGCCGGCGCCGCTCGGTCCGACCAGTCCGACCCGCTGCCCTGCAGGGATGGTTAGCTCAAAGGCTTTGACGACATTGCGAGCATGCCGCGCTCCGTCCTTGGAGGGGGCGTCGTACGCGAAGGCGACGCGCTCGAAACGAATGGTGCCCCGCGTCACTATCAGCTCTGGTGCGCCAGGCCTGTCCACAATCGTAGCGGGCACAATCAGCGTCTCGATGCTCTCGCGGGCTGAGCCCAGCTGGTCGTAGAACTCAGGAATTCGCTGTCCGATGTTGTAGGCCGTCTGCAGGAGGGAACTCGTGAGTGCCGTGATCATCACAAAGTCGCCCGCGCCGATCAGGCGGTGTACCCAGGCGTACAGGGCGCCGCCGACGAAGACTATCCACATCGCGATATCCATGATGTATTGGACGGACCGCAGCCGAACGACGGCACGATAGGAAGCGCGCCGGCGGTCGCGCTCTTCACCTGTGTAGCGCTTGAGCTCCTCGTCTTCGAGCGATTGGTTGGCGAAGAAGAAGACGTTTCGGATGTTGGTGAGGACATCGACCACGCGGCCGGTGACAGCCGCCCGAGCCTCGTTGTTCGCAATGGCGCGACGGGTGCATTCACGACCGACGAACAGGCTAACGGTGAAGTACACGGCTATCGCAGCAAAGGCTACGGCCGAGAACAAGGGACTCGCGATATAGAAGTACGCTGCGACAAACACGAAGAAGCACGCCCCGGGAATGAAGTCGAACACCGTCATGTCAAAGAGCGCGAGCACCTGGTCGGGTAGGAGCACTGTTCGATGCGCAATCTTGCCGGAAAGCGTGTTCTCGAAATAGGCACTCGAGAGGCGTTGCGCGTACGCAAAGACTTCCTCCTTAATTCGAACCAACATGGGAGAGCGAGTGTGATAAGAGCTGAGCCACATGCCGCCGTCCATCACGAAGCGGGCGACGACCAGGGCGACGAACAGCGTAAACGGACCGAGGAGCGCGCTCGCCTCGGCCGCAGGGTCGCGCATCGCGAGGACGGTGTCCGTCAGACGTTTCGTGGCATAGGCAATCGAGGCGAACACCGCACGGCCAAGGACTGAGAAGACCAGGAGCCCCACGCAGCCCCATAGGAACTGCCGAAAGAAGTGCAGCGCGAACGGCAATAGCCGATTGGGCAAGGTAGAGGCATTCATACGACACGTCGACAGCAGCGTAGGACGCACAGTTCCCCATGCTTGTTGCTGCCGCCAGTTCGAGCGGTTAGCGGGTGAGGTGTCTGGCCGGGCGATTAGCCTATTCGCTCAGAGCAACGCTGGCAACCGTGCAGTGCCATCGACGAGCGAGGGACTTGGACGCTCGACCTCCGCGGTACCCCAACGATGCATCCTGGGCATCGGCGGCCGGTTTCAGCAAAGAGACCCTATCCCGGTTGCGCCGCCGTAGTTCCTGCGATCTATCCACATTAATAGCGCTAGCCGATGCCGTGGGCGCCAGCTTGTCCGTCACGGTCGCTAAGCAGCCCGCGACCACGTCCGACGGTCATTTTCCCAGCGAGTTATCCCGCGCGTACGAACGTCTACTGCTGGCGCTCTGTGCATCCCAGCAACTCGATCCGGCCGCCTGGGCCGCCGCCGGCCCCGCTTTCTTTATGGCCGGCCTCGCCGTCATGCTTGCCAGCAACGCCGGCGCGGATCGCCGCGGCCTGCTCGCCCTCGCCGAGATTTTGCACCCCGGTGCCACCGAGGTCCCCGTTTTCGCGCGTTGGTTGAAACGCAGTCCTCTCCGTCCCTCGCGCTTCTTACCTATGCTGGCAATGGAGATCAGGCATGCGGCCTAACAGCGCGGCGCGGCCGGAATATATCGCCGCATTCACCGAGCTCGTCGAGCGCATCGCGGCGCCGCTCAGCGTAATGCCGAGACGGAGCTTACCCATCAAAATGTATGTAGCTGGTGGTGCAGCCATGCACTTTTATACCGGCGAGCGAATATCCAACGACGTCGATGCAGTGTTTTCCAAACGAATCGCACTGCCCAGCGACCTGGAGGTCAGCTACCAGGATCCCGATGGTGCCGCTCGACTGCTCTACTTCGACCGCCAATACAGCGACACTTTTGCCCTCATGCATGAAGAAGCGCACGACGACTCTGTCCCGCTATCGCTCAGGGGCATTGATGTCTCGATCCTTGACGTGCGACTGCTCTCGGCGCTCGACCTCGCGGTTAGCAAAATCAGTCGGTTCTCCAGCCAAGACCGCGACGACATCACCACGCTCGGCAAGCAGGGATTGATTAAGTCCGCAGCCCTGCGCCGTCGCTCCGAAGAGGCCATGAAAAACTACGTTGGCAATCTCGATACCTTCAAAGGTGCGATCAATCTTGCTTGCCGCATCGTGGAAGATGCCGAGCAACGCAATTCTTCGTAAGGGGCCCCACTGAAGAATGGCGGCGTGGCCGCGCACGCGTCCCCGCAACGCGATTTTAGGCAAGACGGCGCGGCGGGCGCAGCCGTAGACTGCACAAGGGATGCATGGTAGAATATTTTCTACCGAGGTAGATTTGTGACGTTAAATATCAAAGATCCCGAGGCCCACAAGCTCGCCCGAAAACTGGCGGACCAGACCGGCGAGACCATGACTCGCGCCGTCACCGAAGCACTGCGAGAACGCCTCGCCCGGGTGAGCCGCACACGCAGGTCAGAAACTGCGGCGGAGGACCTGCTAGCCATTGGACGCCGTTGCGCGGCTACTCTCAAGGGGAAGCCCGTGGACCACGGAGCTTTGCTTTATGACGACCGCGGCCTGCCAAAATGATCATCGACACTTCTGCGATTATCGCGATCCTCTTCGAGGAGGATGATGCGATAAGCTACGCTAAAGCGATCACCGAAGCGGATTCGTGCCGCATATCAGCAGCAACATTTGTCGAAACGGCGATCGTTGTAGAGGCGCAAACCAGGAACAACGGTGGCCGCCAACTCGACGCATTCATTCGCCGGGCAGGCATCGTGATTGAGCCGGTGACCGAGGAGCAAGCGCATATTGCGCGGCAGGCGTTCATCGATTTCGGTAAGGGCCGACATGCCGCTGGCCTCAACTACGGGGACTGCTTTTCTTACGCTCTTTCGAAGGCATCGCGAGAGCCCTTACTCTTCAAGGGGAAGGACTTTGCCAAGACGGATTTGAGCCCCGCCCAATAGGTGCCGGGGGGCCGAAGCCCCCCTCGGTACTCCTCATGACCCGAGCACACACGCCCAGCAAGCCAGCACGCTGGTAAACGTCGTGTAGAAACCGTAGTCCATGTAGATGTCGCTCGACTCCTGTTTCGACGCGCCGGCCGGCATCTGCGGATCCGATGCATTCCGAATCGCAAGCCAATTCGGTCGGTTCGTCGAGATTGCCTGCACAGCGAGCCCCACGACGGCATCGTCCATCTCCACCATGCAGCCAAGCCCTTGGAGGTGATAGGTGTTCTCCGCGTCGTCGTAAAGAAAGCCGTCGGTCGTGACGCAGACATTCGGGTCGCCTCCGAAGACCGCGGCGCCTGAGGCAATCGTGGGCGTGCGTTTCGGCGGAATCGGAGATGAGTTCAGCCGACCGGCGTTCACGCCGATCAGATTCTCGTTCGCGATCTCGAGATACTTCGAGCTCTGTAGCTTGAAGGTGCTCTCCACCGTCGTACCATTGAACGGCTCTGATGCGAACATCCGCACGAGGTCGAAGCGGCACGCGGTGGTGATCGCCGCGTCTCCGAGCTGCACGGTGGCGCCGATTCCGCCGGCCGTTCCGGTCGTGACGATCAAGGCGGCACCCGTCTCCGAGTGAATCTGCTGCACCAAGCGCATGATCGGGATCGACTTTCCATCCCTGGCGAGGTGCAGGCTCGACTTGAAGCACAAGACGCGTTTCGCTCCGATCTTCACCAGCTTGTATAAGCCCAGGTTGTGTGAGTCGAGGGCGGGTGATGAGCCGCGCAGTAGGTCGGGGACATAGGATGCATAGTCGTGCGTGTAACTCTTCCAGGCACGCGCCGAGCTTTTGTTCGGAGGCAGCGCGAGAAAGCCGGGCGTCAGCACTGCCGCCATCGCATTCGCCTCGTCCGTCGTGTAGGTGATGAGCACGACATCCGCCGCCGGAAGGCTTTCCGTCGGAGAGTCCGGCAAGACCGATGGCGCAGTCCCGCTCGGGAATGGAATATCCGTCCAGGCCTGAATTCGCGATGCGGCACTGAGCATCGACTGCTTGGCCGCTTGGTCATTGAGCGAGTCATGGTCGATGATCAGTGCCGCGTAGGGATCTTGCGTCATGGACGAGCCAACGGCGCTCTTCGGACCTCCCGCTCCCTTCGGAAGGGCTGTAAACAACGAGTGAGCGACGGAGGCGCTGCCGCCGCCGGACAGGGCCGCTTGCAGCGCCTTGCCGATCGGTACGCCCCATCCGGACACCGCATCGTAGCCCACCTCGGCCTGATAACCGGTTACCGCCTTGAGGATTTCCGGAGGAGACGTCGTCTCGTCCTGATACTCGAGGTCGTCATTTTCCCCGGTGAGAACATCCGTCGTGACCGACGCGCCGAGCGGCCGGCCATCCGGGCCCAGCTGGTAAAGCAGCGGCGTCACGAACCCGACTTTTCTGCCCGCGGGCAAATTACCCGCAATCCGCGCCAGCAAGGATGCCCACAGGGGAGCGGAAGCGCTGGTTCCTCCATTGGGTGAAACCTGCGCATCGAAGATCAGGTCATAAAGCGGCGCGCCCGAGAGCGCAGAGACGTCCGGGATGCACCTGCCCGCCGCTTTACCCGTCCTTACAGAAACGACGTCGACGTTCTGCCACGAGGGCGTCGGAAATACGGTGCTTCGTCCCCCGCCCGAGGAACCGCCGCCGTGGTTTTGCGTGCGCGCGCCTGGCTTGTCCCACCAGCCTTGGTCTGCTCCGCCGCTGGGAAACATGCTTCCTCCGACCGCGAGCACGTAGGGACTTGAGGCCGGAAAGTCGCAGTGGGCCTTGCCGTCGTTGACCGAGTCGCCGGCGCCGTCATCACCGGAAGCCACGCAGATGGTCGTTCCTATGAGCGCGGCGGTTTTCAGTTTGTTGTCGATCGCCTTGAGCGCTGCGGGCGAAAAGTCACCGCTGTCTTCCGCCGAGCCCCAGCTCACTGAGATGACGCGCGGGCCGTTCGGATCGTGCACCGCCTTTTGAAGAATGTTCTCCCAACCCTTTTGAGTGAACGGCGCGAAGTAGACGAGAATGTCCCCCGCCGGGCACAGCCCGGCGACCACCTGCACGTCCATGTTCACTTCGCCGGAAGCATCCAGCTCATTGTCTTGTTGTTGCGGGTTCTCGATGGCCTTGATCTGCTCGAGCGAGAGCGATTGCAGCCCGACAGGAACGACTGCGACCTTCGGCTGCGAGCGTCCTGAAATACTCTTGCAGTAGATCGCCAAGTCGGATTCCCAATAGCCGCCACCGAACTCGAGAATGCCAATCTTCTGATTGGCTGCATCACCCTCCGGGAAGAGGTATCGTGACTCGAGATCTGCGGGTCTCTGGGGCGAGACGGCGGACGAAGCGCTGCGCGCAGGAGAGCGCCTCGCCGGGCGGCGCTTAGCGACCTGCCTCTCATCGAGGCCCAGCACCGCTCCAACGATGCCGCTGAGTTCGGCTGGGATCCGGATGTCGCCCTCTCTGCCTCGATACTTGCCCTGATGAGCCGCCTCGTACTCGCCCAGATCGACATCGAAGGCTTTATTCATCTGGGAGACCGTCCCCTCCAGCTCGACCGTTCGCGCACCGGGAGAGGAGCCGATGAACTTCAGCCCGTATGGCGCAGAAGAAAGCACGCTCTTGACGAGTTCAATATCCTTGGGGTCCGCGCCGTATTTTTGCTCGACCTCGGCGAGCGACATCGGCGCAGCGGTGGGGTCCGGTTCAGGAAGCTCGTGCTTCCCCCGAACGACCAGGGTAACCCTGACGAGCTGATTGGGGTCAGCAGGCCCCAATCTCTTGGCCCCCTGCTTCAAAGGACGATTGTTCCCCGGCAGGTCGATGTGTGATGTTCTCATAACCTATCTCCTTCATGATCGCTGGGCCGTTATTAGTTAAGTCCGTTCCGTGGAGCTTCTAACCTCGTCGCATATGCTAAGGGGATGCCGTCGTCGTCTTGCTCGGCGCAGGCCTTACGAAAATGGTCTGCCAGAAAAAAGCCGTTCTGAAATACTCAACAGATGAGCAATACAAGCTTTGAATCGTCTGCACGGAAAATCCCCCACCTGCGGCACACTCGCAAAAAAGATGATTGCAGCCCATCAGTTACCGGTCTGCGCCGGAAGATTCGGCCGTCGACAATCAGTGCCCGGCGCTGGAACGCCGAAATCTCGAACGGGATCGCAGAGAGTGGGATCGATTGAGGTCGTGCATCGTTTCGCTCCTTGAGTACGACTTCGACGTATCGCAAGACCACGAGCGAATATGGCTGGTGGCTTTCGAAATTTAACGTATCACGATTATTGACGCTGGACAACGGCGCATCGCGATGCACCACAGCACTTCGTAATGGCCCCGAGCGCGCCGCAATCCGCAGCGCGCCTTCCCGCAGATCTTTCGTACCTCGTGCCCAGTCATGGGCACTGGAGCTTGGGATCTCGGTAGGGGTATGATCAGGCCGGTTGGAGGGAGCCGACAATGCTAAGGATAGCTTCGAAGGACGTCGCGCCCGCGGCCGAGCAAGGATACCCGGCAACGCTCTGGCACTTGCTCATGCTCGGCCTGATCACACTCGCCAGCGCATGCTCGACGAATGAGCCTCGCCGCCACGCCAACTTCCAGGACGGACAAGACCCGAATTGCATCCGCGAATATGCCCGCCTCGATACGGAAATCTGGGCGGAAATCAACAACCCCGCCACGAGCGACGACTCGCGGCAGAAACTCCTGGACGCTCAAGGACGAGACATCCACCGCGAGATGCACGATCCTCAGTACGCCAACTGCTGGAACCTCGCCTACGAGCATCACCCCGCCGACCCGCCCGCCGACCCCCCGAGGCCGCCCCTGCACGAGCCGTTCGAGCTGTTCTATGCCGAGTTCGACGATCAAGGCATGCCGACCGACAAGGTGGCGGGCAAGCTCGACTTCGCGCAATCGCAGATATACCTCATCCAGACCCGGCTGCGCGCGATCCTCAAAGCCGAGACCGAAGCGGGCGGCGGCATCATACTGGTGGTATTCACTCACGGCTGGCACGGCAACGCGAGCGCGGATAACGACTACTCGACCGAGTTCAAGGCCATCTTGCAAAAGGTCACGGAGGAAGAAGCGCGGGATACGGCCCGCAAGCAAGACGCGAGCGAGCGCAAGACTCCGGTCCGAGTGAAAGAGCGCCTCACGATCGGTGTCGAGATCGCCTGGCGCGGCGACTCGTTCGAGCATCCCGCACTGCCGTTCGTTCCGGGCTCGAAGAACGCTCTCAACATCTGGAACCGGAAACACGCCGCCGAGACGGTCGCCAAAGGATCCGTACATGAGCTGCTTGCTTTCTTGAGCGAGTTCTATCTGAGCAACTCCTGCAACGAGGGCTCCACGCCGCAAGATGCGCTCGAGGGCGGCTGCGACCGTGTGCACATGCTCACTCTCGGACACAGCTTCGGCGCATTGATCAATTACGGCACCCTGATCGCCCGCGTCGAGCGCGGACTGAATACCGGTTGTGATGCCCGGGCCTACGCCTTCGGCGACTTGACGGTGCTGCTCAATCCCGCATTCGAGGGCTCGCGCTACGCGCCGGTGTTCGAGTCCGCCATGCATCATCCGGACGTGTTCGGGCATTACCCCGGCGGCTCCGAGAAGGACAGCGCGTGCCTGACCGTACAGTACGGTACGCCCGCCGGCAACGCGTCCGCCGCGCAAACGGCCGCGCCCGGCACCGTCGAGTATGTGCAGTTGCCCGTGCTCGTGACCTTGCAAAGCAGCGGCGATACCGCAACTGGTACCGCTTTTCCGATATTCAAGGCGCTCAGCGTATTCTCCAACACCAACACTCCGTTTGACGATGAGGCGCGAAACGAGCGCGAGGCCGCCGGCTGGGTGAAGAACTTCCGCACTCATCATCTCGCGCGCCAGGACGCTCCGGGCCGATCGTGCCACACGAAACCCACGGATCCGCCCTGGTACTGCCCGGAAAACTGGAGCAGCACAAGCACGACGCCCATCCCCGCGAGCTCCGGTCAGGCCCAGGGCGAGGTCCTGGAATGGGCCGCGACCAATCCCGCCAGGTTCCCGGACTACTTCCCCATCTGGTCAGTGATGGTCGACGCTTCAATCATGCGCAACCACGACGACATCTGGAATCCGCGCATCATTGGCTTCATCGTCAAGCTGTTTCGCGATGTTTATGACCAGGCGGACAACATCCACTATAAGCGGGCGCGCGCGGCAATAGCGGGCAATGGGTAGCAGAAGATGCCGGCGCGGTGAGGACGAAACAAGAGTACGGACGGAACCTCAGGCCGTGTCAGTCGCAGAAAGAAATGCCCGATCCCGGCTAAGCCAAGCAAGAGCCCGGGCGTTGAGCCCCCGACGAAAAACCAATCGCCCATAATTGAAACCCGCCTCGCGCCGCCAAAATTCGCCAGACGCTCGGTGAGAAGCCTCGCTGACGAGCAGCGGCGCGGTCCCCGCACCGGTCCGCGTGTCGCTGCGCATCGGTCAGAGATTAAACGATTACTTCGTTGATTCTAATTGGTTGAGGTATTTACCTCGCACCTCCACCGCGGCATTGCCTGTGCCAAGGTTTTCTACCGGGTACGGGCGATGAGAGCTTCACTTCCACTCTTCCAGACTCAATCCTCGGACGTGAGAGAAATGCTTTGTATTGTTTGTTACGAGGGTTGCACCCTCTGACATCGCGTGCGCGACAATCAGCAAGTCCATGTTGCTGATCGGCGTGCCAGCTTTCTCGAGCGCCGAACGGAGCCGCGCATAGTGATGCGTTACCGCTCTTCTGCGTGCCTTTCGAATCGGCTGAGAAGTGAATCAGGTCGCCTCTTGATGATGTAACTGGACACGTCCGTATCCAGCATTAACAAGGTCATAGCGGATCGCGCGGTTGCGGCAGCGAGCCGTCTCTATGTCCTAAAAAGTCCTCGGGGACATCCGTCGCAAGGGAGAAAAAGGCCGCCCAGTTCGGCTTTATGGGGGAAATTAAGAGTCCATCTCCCTGCTTCCGGATGCGCACTTCTTTAATCTCATCAGGGAACCGCAATTCCTGGGGAAGTCGCACAGCTTGATTTGCACCATTGCGAAAAATCGAGGCGCGCCTGGCGACAGACGTGGACATCGACTTCGCTTGTTGTGTCTTCGGCACCTTCCTCCGACGCTTAGAAGCTCTAGGACTTTTCATTTGAGTGACTTCATTTACGGACACTTAGCATATGCTAGAGTCAATATCGCATGACTCGGCCCGCGGGTCGCCCGTCGAAACTTATTCGTGCGCCCCAATAGCAACCGAGAATTCGGTCACTAGGGGCGCAGGGCACGCTGCAGCGCCCTAGTTTCTTCACTGGCTTGAGCGATGAGGCTTTTACAGGCCTCTGCTGTTAGGTCAAGCCGCGCGAAAGCTCCACCCGCATTCAGGCTCTCGGTGTCGTAGCTATTCTGCATTCGCGTTGCAAGGCGAATGCTCGCGATCAAAACATCGGCCAGTGTCGGGGGGCCGGGTCGTACGATGTTCAGCTCCGCCTGCGCCCCGACCGCTTCGCAGACCGCCTCATCCATCTGCCAGTTTTTGAGCACGGCCTTTGCAATTGCCGGATGCCATGCATCGACAAGCGCAGCATTTAATGGAACTTGCGGGATCGACGTACCCTGCTTCACAGCCTGCACCATAATGTAGAAGCGTCCGATGCCGTGCAGCAGACCCGCCGCAAAGGCGCCTGGAAACGGGAGCGAACTTCGCTTGGCGACCGCCCCAGAAAAATGAGCGACCGTGACGCATTCGGACCATAGCTCATCCAGCCGCGGGGCGATGGATCGCAGTGATTCATTCTGCCGCATAAGCGCAATGGCATGCCCGAGAGCGACACTGTAGACCTTCTGGGCGCCCAGGCGATTAATGGCAACGCCCAGGTCGATAATTACCCTCCCCGTCGCGTTGAAAGCAGTCGAATTTGCCATCTGCAGCAGCCGGTCGGCGAGCGAACGCTCGGTCGCTATGACGCGCGCAACCTTCTGCGGCGTATAGTCCGGATCCTGGAAGGCCTCCTGCACCTTGATCACCACCTGCGGAAAGGCAGGAAGATCCACGGTCCCGGCCGCCAAAGTGTCCAGCATGCCGCTCAAGAATTCGACGGTTGGGAGATCTGCAACTGTCACGTCCGACCAGCCCTCCTGCGACAGGCGACGAGTTCCTGACTTGAGGCCGTCAGTATAGCCAAATGCTGAATCCCGCCATCGTCAGGCGTCGATACCCCCCGGTGCGTCTCGCGTCCCGGCCGGTCTTGGCGAGACAATTCCGCGAGGAATTTCGCACTGCATTCGGTAGACCCGCAAGATTAGGGCCCGCTCGCGCAGCACCCTGATTGGGAAGGTCCAAGTTCATTTGTTTTGGGGTCCGCGCATGTAGATTGCACGTAAAGCTCCGGCATAGTTCCGTTATTACTATTGTGGTAACATCTCTCGACGGTACAGTTGTGGCTTCGGCTTAGGTACAAGGGCCCAGTTACGTCGAGGTGAGTTATGGTGGCGCTCAAAGTGCGTAAAGTTGGGAATTCGCTGGGGCTCGTGCTTCCCAAGGAGGTGGTCAATCGCCTCCGTACCAGTGAGGGGGAAGAGGTTTTCCTTATCGAAGGTCCCAATAATACCTATCGTCTCACGCCCTTCGATCCGGCTTTTCAAAAGAAGATGAAAAAAGCCGAGGACATTATGGCGCGCTACCGGAATACGCTCCACGTTCTATCGAAATGAACGAGCCGATCTGGATCGAGAACGAGCTCGTGCTCGCGATCCATGATCGGCAGCTTGTCGAACATGGGGGCGCGGAGGGTTTGCGCGACGAAGCGCTACTCCACTCCGCACTCGGTCGGCCGAGGAACCCATTCACCTACGAGACTACGGACGTTGTCGCGCTTGCGGCCAAGTACACAGCGGGCATCGTTCAGAATCACCCTTTCGTCGACGGCAACAAGCGTACCGGTTTCGTTGTCGGCGTACTATTTCTCGAACTCAATGGCCATCGCTTCACGGCAAGCGAGGAAACGGCGGCGCAGGCCGTCCTCGAACTTGCCGCCGGCAGGATGGACGAAAAGGGTTTCTGCGAATTTGTGCGTGCCAGCTCGAAGCGAACGAGAGCTTACCGATGAGAGTTCGTTTCGATCAATCCATCACTCGCGCCGTGGCGTCCCGCATTCGCCCCGCGGCGTCGCGGCGCAGAAATGGGAATCGCGGTTTTTACATGGAGATTCTGGACGATGAGGCAGCCGCTCTAGCTCAACCTCTGCATCACCCGTCGAGATTGACAGGCGTGTTCCGGGGCGTCGCTCAAAGTGATGTCGACATGCAGCGACGCCGGGGAACGCGCGCTTCGGTTGTCGGCGCATTGCCTCAGGCAGTGGCGGTCGCTGACAAAAAAGCCGCTGCCTGCCGCCGCACCCCCTTTTCGACCGAATAGATGACTCGCTCCGGGAACCTAACTCCCGATCCGTGTTGTTCCCGGCCGTCGCGTCAAGGACTCGATCCGAGAAATGCTCGATCCCGTCACAGATGACAATACTTTATTTCAAGCTGTCGAAATTCGGGACGATAATCAACCGGCACTGTAGAGCCTCTGGGTCTCAAAGGAGTCGGGTGATGAAGAAGCAACGTGGCGTAACCCAAGCAGAAAAGGAATTCGACGCTGAGGTAGCGAAGTTCAATCAAGAGGCCCGAAAAATACTGGACGACCGGAGCCTGTCCATGAGCGCGAGGAGAAGGCTCATTAGCCTCAAAGGCAAAGCACTGCTGCGACCTTCCGCGTCAGGTTCCCAGTCGAGTTCTACTCGCTGAGTTCATACGTCGAGTCTCACCAAAGGTGAGCTGAGATCGACGATCCCTTGCGGTCCTGGTTCACGCAGGACCATTTGTGCCGCAATCCGACCCGCTCGCGGCGAAACTGCCTAGATCGGCACGGCTTGCGTGAGTCAATCCCGCCGGGCGGCCGTCTGCGGTCCGGGAGCCGAGCGTGGCGCGTACCATTCTTTGAAAGTAGGCGACGGACTGCTCGTGACGCGGGCTCAAGGGACCGGGCGTATACCCGCCAGAGGCGTAGTTCATTTGCGTGTGCTCGCAGATGCTGAAGTCCTCCCTGACGATTCCGCAATTGGTATCAATCGTGCTTCTTCGCGACGATGCGCTTTCGGCAGAGGTATCCGCGAAACAAAAGTTGTAAATCAGCTCTGTGGTGTCGACTGAGAGCGGATTGATGCGGCTTATGTTCATGCCGCCGGGAAACACCGACAGCGTCCAATTGGGCCACATCCACAACCATTTTCCGCTATAAATCGAGCCGCTCCGCTGCGGGGCCGTCATGCGCACCATGCCGTTTCGGCCGATAGTTTCGAATTGCGCGAATTCGATGACCTTCATGAAACCCGGATGAATGCCGGGTATGTGATATCCCTCGACGAAATTGTCGGTATAGGTCTTCCAGTTGCTGCGCATGGTGAAGCGATGCTCCTCCACGCTGCTGTAGGATTCTATCGGGGACTGCGCGACTTCCTCAGGCAGATCGCCTAGCTGGTCTATCAGGCTGAGTTCAGGGTCAATGCAGATGAAGAGCAGCCCGCGCCACTGTGCAATGGCCGCCGAATGCAGGGGCCAGTCTTGCGCATTGAATTGCGGATCTTCGCCGAACCACGGTGCTTGACGCAGCGCTCCATTGTGATCGTAAATCCATTGATGATAAGGGCACCTCAGCCGTTCGCAGCGCCCCGTCCCGTCAGCCAGCAGGCGCGCACCGCGGTGACGACACACGTTGTGGAACCCGCGCAGGACGCCATCGCGGCCGTGCAGCGCGAACAGCTTCCAACCGGCGACGTCGACCGCGAGATAATCTCCGGGTTCTTTGACCTGGTAAACCGGCCCCAGCATCTGCCAATGGCGCCTGAATATTTTTTGGCGCTCCGCTTCAAATACACCGGCGTCGACGTAATAGCGTGGATCCAAGTTGGTGAGTGTCGACATAGGGATTGGCCTTCGATGCGTCGATTGACTTCCAGCGGAGTGAACTTTCGAATTATTTGATTCTACCGTTATGAGGGATGCATCTGGAATACCCCTGTACCGGGCACTTTCTATCCAGTTATCCGTTTGGCGAGGAAGCCGATATTCAGTGAAACGCTTCGGCAATTGGGCCTGTAGCGCGGCTGAGATGAGTGGCTTGCAGGCGTCTTCTGCCCGCGCAACAAAGGGGGAAAGCGTGATAAGAGGCAGCGCCGAGTGTCTTCAGCCGCGTTGGATACGCTCTAGTGCCTCCAGCGCGTCTGTGCTGAATCCTCTAAAGCTGGGCATTGTCACTGCCACGTTTGCCTGCGGACGCCCCTACGCCCGGGTTTAGCGATCGACACGCTCACGTCCCTTTGGGAATATGCCGCCGGGCCGATTGGGAACGAGAGCGGTGATACGGGCGGTCGATTTACCGCCCCGGCTCAACAGTGCATCTAATGCGCGCGCTCGTATTTGAGCTCGCCCGCATCGATGGCCAAGGAGAGCTGATTCTGCTGCGGCGGCAGCGGGCAGGTCGCGAAGTCCGTGAATGCGCACGGCGGATTGAAGGCTTCGTTGAAGTCGACCTCGATGCGATCGGCCTTGGGCAATCCGACGTATAGAAAGCGGCCGGCGCCATAGGTCTGCTTGCCGCTGGTCGCATCCGAAAACATCACGAACAACTCCCGATCCCCAGGCGCCTCCAGAATCGCATCCAAGCGCCAGGAGCGCCCCTCGCGCTCGAATACGATCGCCCCAGGTGAGGGCATCTCCTCCGTCATACCCAGAATATTGACGATCGGGATACGGCGCTCGGGCACATAGGGCTCGAAGTGCGCCTGGATATGCCAGTCGGCCCGAACCGGAAAATACTGCAGACCCTTGAACTGCAATCGGTTCGGGCTGACGCTATCGCGCACGCGAATGCCCAGATGACCGGCGCGTTCGATTAGCATGAAATGCAGTGTGCCTGCGACGAGTTCCGTGGGTTTCTCATCGGCGTCGGATACCAGGTCGATGCTCGTGACCGGCTTCCCGAGATAGGTCATCGCCTTCGAGGCGTGCGCGACATATCGAACCCGGCCATTCGTCAGAACGAATGCACCCGTGTCGGCCGCCAAAGCGGCATCATCCACCGAGAAAGCTCGGTCCGGCGCCCGGCCGAAGCTATTCTCGCCGTCCTTGAGCCAGTAAAGCGCGATGGGCGTCAACCAGCCCGTTTCGCTGGTGAGCGACGCGAGGCGCTTGGCACGCCAGTCGGCGATTCGGGCGTACTCGCCCTGCAAATTCTCGGTCGCGGCCACGTGCAGGAACATCGCCGCTGTCAGCGCTACGATCGCTGCCGCCGCGCGCATGAGCCCGCCAAAAGAGTTCGAACGCATCATAGGATTGTACAGATTGCTATTCATTTGCACGGACCGGAGGGCACCCGCAATAGCCAATTGATCGGCGTTTGACAGGCGACTCAGGCCTAAGGACCCCAGGACCCCAGGACCCCAGGACCGAGGCGCAGCATGGCATTCGGGCACGTCAAAGGGCCGATCTCGGCCCGTTCACGCCAATCGACCGCGCTGACCACTCGCTGCCTCGCATATGTTGAGCGCGCCAGCGTACAGACGGGGAGCAGGGGATCCGCCTAGACTCGCAACCTTCCGTGTTAATCAGCGTCCACCTTGGGACAGAGCACCCCTGGGGTTCCGATCGCAAACAGCGCTTCGACTAGGCACCCGGAGGCGTGACACATGTCAGTTTGCGGGCACATTCACAACTTCAGGAGAATATTTTGAAATCAACCTATTTCGCTTCATTGAGCTGCGCCGCAATGCTCTTCGCATGCGCGGCGGCCTACTCAGACGACGCCAACAAAGACGATATGCAACGCGCACGAACGACGCACCCGGATTTCAAAACCGTCGATACTCACCGGCACGGGTATCTGACGTCCGATGACGTCAAGAACGACGATTACGTCAGCAAGAATTTTGACAGATGCAACGTGAAGCACGATGGTCATATGAGCCGAAAGGAATACGCCAACTGCCACGAGTAACTCCAAAAGCATCGCCGGCGACGTCGGGCAACTTTGGCCAAGTGTGCTAGATACGCACAGAGCTGCCCTGTTGCCGGCACCAACCTTTCGAAACGGGCACAAGCCAGCTCTACCTTGCCGAGTTGCTCGTCCCACAGACGACACCCTGCGGGGGTTGGCCGTCGTCAGAACTAATCCGGCGACGGCGGCTCTTGCCTCTTTGTCGCATTCATCTCGTGTCTTACGCGGCTGATATGGTCATAAATGACCTTGCGCAGCCGATTGGTGACACCAAGAGGCTTGTGCTCAGGCAGTGCATGCCAGGGAGTGAATGAAAGGTTTTCGCAAAACTGGTTTTGGACAGGCGTATCGAACACTTGCGCAGGGATATGTATTGTTGCCACCCGATAGAAAGGGGCTTGCGCTTCCTTCCACTCAGTCCGGGAGTCCTCCACGTCCATACTGCTCGATGTTCTCGGTTGAATCAGGAATTCCATGCAGGCATCGCCGCTCCGCAGCGTATTTCGCAACGCATCACGCAAGAAGTCATGCGCCGGCTTCTTTGGTATGGTGTCGCCGGTCGCCGAGCATGCTCTGGCGGAGTACTTCACCGCCTGACGCCCAGGCCCATTGCCTAACTGATACGGCACCATCGACCAATAGCGCGTTTGCAGGGGACTGGCAATCCTCGTACTGCTGGTTTCCAAAGCGATCAGAGTACCCTTGGCGCCAAGCGCGAACGGAATGAAAAGTTTCCGATAAAAGCGCCCGCTATCCGCATCGCGTACAAAAGATAGATAGCGGGCGGGATCGGTCGCGAAGAATACGGGGTGATTGATCATGATGAAATCTTGCGTCATGGCATCACTTTCATCCCTCAACAATTTTTTCCCGGGTACACCCAATACCTTTATCGCCATGCCGCGCGCGTCTCGTTTGATGTCCGCCCGAGTCGGGTCACTTGAGCCGTTCGAAAAGCGAATCCAGGCCTGATATGTCTTACCTGGAATAAAGATGCCTTTCGCCAGCCCATCGGGAATCGCGTCAAGTACCTGAATTTCAGCTTTTACGCATCCGTGTGCTTTGGGATGTGCGTCGCGACGCGCGCTACCGGGCGCGTACTTCTTCCGGAGGGATTCTTCGATAGCCACCGATATCTCATCAGCGATCGGTCCTTCGCCAGGGAATAGATGCTCGCCTAGCTCGGTATCGATGTCCGGGTAGGTACCGGTGCTAAGTGTAGGAGCCGCTTCTGGAGCGACGTCTTTCACCGGCGCCCCGTTGCAGCCGCCGATCGCGAGAAGCAGGCCATATTGGATAGCCCAGGACGTCAACCGCGCGACATCAGGCACGTCTCTGCTCCGTCACAGATCGTGCAAATGTCCTAACCGAATCCCTGTGAGCGGTGCTCATCTCTTTTTAATGTTCATCGAATAAGCGAGTAGCCGACGGCATCGTTTGATGGAACGGCAAAGCGCCGATCCCAGGACGCGAGTGATCTGCGCCGGTACAAGCACGCTTCGATCCACGATCTGCGGTTCACTACATGACTCTGAGCGTAAAGATGTGGACTTCCACGTTCCCTAACGAGAGGATTTGTCGACCTTCGGATGGCCCGCCGCCTTGTCACGAGGTCGCTCGTGTTCTCGCGCCGTGCTTTTGAGGCGCGCTTCGACGTCCTTGGTCTTGGCCGCCCGTTCTTTGAGAGCCTTGTTTTCACTTTTTGGATCATTATTTCGCAATCACGTTCTCCAAATGTTGTGGCCACCCGGCGCTCGCTGCGGATTGGAAGACTCGCCGGATCGGACGTGACACGGGCAGTCAACCGTGACCGATCCCGACAGCCGCCCTAGGCAGCTAACCGTAATGGCAGGAGCCGGTCATACTCTTCTTTGACGACTGCGTAGCACTCGCACGAGCGCTTCTCGAGCGCGATGCGGTCCAGCACGCGAATCCGACCGTCTTTGTAGTCGATCAATCCGGCGTCCTGCAGTTTGAGCGCGCCTTGGGTGGCAATGTCCCGTGTTACGCCCAGCATATGGGCGATCAGCTTCTTGGTCATCAGCATCTCCGTACCCTGCAGACGATCTAAACTCAGCAATAACCAACGACATAGCTGCTGATCGAGCGAATGATGCTTGTTACACGCGGCGGTCTGAACCATTTGCGTCATCAAGGCTTGCGTATAGCGAAGTAGCAGGTGCAGCACCGGACCCACTCGATCGAACTCTTGTTGCATCAGTTCCGCGTTCAGCCGATAGGCGCCGCCCGCACTCTGGACGAGCGCGCGGCTGGAGGTTGACCCGCCGCCCATGAAGAGCGAGACGCCGACCACGCCTTCGTTTCCTACGACGGCAATCTCCGCAGATTCGCCATTCTTCATGACGTACAGAAGCGATACGATGGCCGTGGTCGGGAAATAGACGTGAGTCAGTGTGTCCCCGGGCTCATAGAGCACCTGCGCCAGCGGCATGTCGACATATTCGAGTTGTAACCGCCAGCGCTCCCACTGCTCCTGCGGAAGCGCATCCAAGAGATGGTTCTGTCTCGGATTGCGGGAAGCATCGATCATCAGGTTCACCCAAGCGTGAATCGAGCAAAAAAAGACCGCCGGCCGACATTTTTTCAGCCGTCGCCCAGCTGTCAAATAGGCATCAAGACCGACGAAGCAGGAAAAAGATCAACGCAACGACGAGGAGGGTACCGAGTATGCCGCCGCCAATGTACATGTGGATCTCCGACAGGTTGAATCGGCCCATTACGTGCTAATTGCGGCCGCCCGTCGGTACGCTGGCGCACTGAGACGCATGTTTTTTCAGCGTTGATCGCTGCAAAAAACGATAGCGGTGCATTTAGGCGCATCGGCGTTTGATTGCTCGCGGATCCTGCTCAATAAGAGATGCTTTGTGCGACGGCGATGCGGCGATTCGGACGAAGCAGGAAGTCGGCCGTCTTGCCGTACTTGTCGACGGCGCGGCAGGGGAAAATCCACTTGCCACGAATGTTGATATAAGTTTCGTGTACCCGCCAGGAGGTATTCGCGGGTCGTGCGAAGCGGTTCCATCGCTTCTCGAACTCCGGCACATAGCGATTCACCCACGAATCGTCGTGTGCGACACGATAATGACCATCATTGCCGCGAGATCTCGGTGCCTCAACCGGTGGGTGATGTAGCAGCGGACGCACAGCACAATGATTTCGGTATCGAAGCGGCGTGTCGGTAGATAGGATCTCGGACTATGGGATCATTTAGGCATCTCGTGGACGCCCGAATCCTACAAAATGCCCCTCAACTCAAACGGAACCCGCGAGAAGTGCGGCTGTTGGCGGACGTCCTCGGACGGAAGTTCAGCGCGCCTCACGGAATTGGAGCAAGCAAGTCGAGTTTCGCTACGACGCCCCGACACGCAGTGATCAAATCAGCCACAAGCCGCTCATCGACGTTAAGATCGCCTTCATACTCGCCGAGATTGCGAACGGAATGACATTTGTCAAGGACGCGCCATACTTCGGGACCGAGTCCAAGGGTGTGCGGCAATGCTTGGAAGACGATGTAACGATTGGCCGCCCGGTATCCATGCCAGCGCAATGCCGCCAAACAAAGCGCGTGTGCGGCGTTGTACGCGAGATCGAATCTGCTTTCAAGTGAGTTGGAACTCTTGGCGGCATCACTCAATCGAGCCAATGCCGATCTCTTTAACCTAGCGAACTCCTTCGCGTCGGGCGGTTCCCTCCGAAGCGGTTTGCCCGGGCCACTCAAATTCTCAAGCGGCGAGGCCATGACCTTCCCCGATCACCCACAGTTTGGGCTTCGCCAGCACACGCTTGACGAAGGCGTTCCCATCTTGAATTCGCTTGTCGATCTCCATCCGTGAATACAAGGTTGGGTTTACGGTTCGCTGCAGCCGGTTTGTTGCAGGTTCAAGAGCGGCAAAGAGATCCGCATACGCGATCTTGTCACTTATCACCATAAGATCGATGTCGCTCCTCGCAGTGTCCTCACCCTTCGCGACAGAGCCGTAGACAAACGCTTGATCGATCTGCGCGGAGAAGGGTGCTAGCGCAGCTCGCAGCACATCCACCAGACCCGAAGTCTTCAACACCAAGCCACGCAGTTCCTCGAATATGGGCGCTGATGCATTGGCCTGATAGTGCTTCTGATTACCCACCCGAGTGACCGTCACGAGCTCGGCGGCCTCTAGCTGGGCAAGTTCGCGCTGAACTGCACCGGACCCTGAACATGCAAGAGCGATCAGCTCATTTGCATAGAAACTGCGGCCATGATTTCCAAACAATACGGCCAAGACCCGCTGTTGTACTTTCGAAAACAATGCGTCAGCAATACCCGAACTGGCCGGTGGTTTCCTTTGCTTAATACCCATTTTGGGTATGATACTACCCAGAATGGGTATTGGCCAGGAGGGAATCGAAGGCCGTCCTTATCTTGAGGAATTTAAAGACATTTTTGAGCTGGGTCGCGATCAACAACGCTGCGGATTCTCTTCGCTCGCGCTCCGGCACTGAAGTAATACCGAGTCGATTGCGGAGTACACGGTCGCGTGAGCCAGGTTGAAATTCGGCCTCTGGGTCAACAGCATCATAGCGTCCAGCCACGGTGAACCTTTCGCCTCGTCACGACCCGACTGACCAATTTTGCGAGGCAGCCTTCTTGATGAGCATCGTATGCGCCCGTTCGCCTTCCCTCATTCACCGACTGATTGAAGCAGCTTCTTTCCTTGTAACCGATCGAGCCGGCGCAGCACCGCCTTGTCCCGGCCGACTGTTTCCAACTTCACGGTGCCGTTGGCGCGGACAGCGATGCTCGTTTTGATCCTGCGACCGCGGATGTAATCAGCATTGAAGTGCAATTCGCCTCGCACGAATCGCAAGCCCTCGATAAAATCCGCAACCGTGAATTCGTCCTTCTCCTGATAATCTACAGATGACATATTACGGGGTCTCGCCTCGGCAAAGGACAACACGCCCAGGACAAACATGAATCCGAAAGCACCCCACTCGGCGGTATCCTCCGCGACGTCGTCTTCATCTTGGTCGTCCTCGCCCTTCTCCGCGACAAATCTGAGCAGCAGCCGCATGCCGAATTCGGCCTCGTCGGGTGCCGCCACCACCGCCCGCAGGCTGTGCCGCGTCGCCCGCCCGCCCCTTCACGGTTTCAAGGCCGAGACGCGTTTTGACCCAAGGGTGCGCGACACATGGGAAGTGGCCAAGAGCAGAATCTCCATCGATCAGTCCCGATGGAACGAGATCCTGGCCTACGCAGCTTGATCGGATACGCCGGGACCTCGGGCTACCCGACGGGTATCAACTCAAAGCACAGTTGCACAACATGCTGGTTTACGGACCCGGCCAATTCCCCAAGCTCGCTGTCATTTGACCGGAGCGGCTATTTTCGCGCGTACGTTGTCGCGTGGGGAGTGGAACGTGAGTGAGGGTGCGGATCCATCAGTGCACCGCTTGCGCAAATCCGGAGGTACCTCGAAACCGTGGATCCGCCACACGGCAGGCCTCGATCAACGTGCCGTGTGCTGCTTCTTGCTCAATCGATGATTGACCAAATGATTCATTACGGATTCGACATGCGCGGTGGAGATTTCAGCGGCCTGAGCACACAGAAATTCGCTTTTTATGGCGCTAATCAGTGTCTTGGCTTCCTCGAGGCGCAAACCGATGTCGCCCGCCTCCAGGTCCTCTGAACCGCGACCGATGATCAGGACGCGATGCGTGCCCGACTTCGTTCCGACATCCGCGAACTCGACCGACACAAGCATTGGACGCGAACTGCTGATATCGACATCGTCGGTGGTCGAGCCTCGGCCGCCCTGTCGGAAACACCTCGAATTTGCGGGAAAGTGTCAGGTTGAGTGAGATTGCGCCGCCCCGCGGGCCGCCTCTACCGCCGCCTCTGGATGCTGCCGTTTAGGTAAGGAGAATCGGAATCATCTACATGGCCGCAGGCGATCACCATTGGCGAAATCCTGCCATTCACTTTAACCTGCCGAAATGTCGTCGACGTCGGGTACACCTATAGCGACAGCGATTCCGGGCTACGGTCTACGGGAACACCGCGGCATGATTGCCCTGACCGTAATGAGTGCGACTATTTTGACGGCGCTCGATACCACGATTGCCAATGTCGCGCTCCCCCACATGCAGGGAAGCTTGTCCGCAACCCAGGATCAGATGACCTGGGCGCTGACCTCGTACATCATCGCCGGCGCCATCATGACGCCGCTGACCGGCTGGCTCGCGGATCGTTTTGGGCGCAAACCCCTGTTTCTATTCTCCGTTATCGGTTTCACCATTGCTTCGGCCCTCTGCGGCATGGCCCAGTCGCTCCCGCAAGTCGTCGCATTCCGGCTACTGCAGGGCCTATGCGGCGCGTCGCTATTCCCCATGTCCCAAGCAGTGCTTTTCGATATCTACCCGAAGGATCAGGCTGGCCGCGCCATGGCGATCTGGGGCATGGGTGTGGGCTTGGGTCCGATGCTCGGGCCCGTCATCGGCGGATGGCTGACGGACAATTACAGTTGGCGCTGGGTGTTCTTCGTCAACGTGCCGATCGGCGCGCTCGCCATACTGGGCGTGCTGGCCTACCTCCCCGACACCCGGCACACGCGCAAGTCGTTCGATTTCTTCGGATACGCGATGCTGGCCTTGTTCGTGGGCACATTGCAGCTGGTCCTGGATCGCGGTCCGACCAAGGATTGGTTCGACTCCGCCGAGATACAGCTTGAGGCGATCCTCGCTGCAGTGGCCTTATACCTGTTCATCGTTCATACGTTGACGACGGAGCGGCCTTTCATTCGATTCGCACTTTTCAAGAACCGCAATTACTTGACTGGCAACGTGATGAGTTTTCTGATGGGTATGGTGATGTTAGCGGTGATGTCGCTGTTGGCGCCATTCCTGCAGGGACTGATGCACTACTCCGTCCTCCAGTCGGGCTATCTGATGTCGTCACGCAGCATCGGCACGATGGTCAGCATGCTGGTGGTCGGTCGCATGGTGGGCCGGGTTGATGCGCGCCTGTTGATCGCCACAGGACTAGGGCTGACCGCATACTCGCTTTGGGAGATGACACAATACACCTTATCAATGGACACGTGGCCGATAATGCTGCCGGGTCTGATCATGGGGTTCGGACTCGGCAGTGCACTGGTGCCGTCGACGACGCTTGCCTTTACGACGCTGGCGCCTGCAGAGTTCAATGAAGCCACGGCGCTCTACGCGCTGGTGCGCAACCTTGGCAACAGCGTTGGGATTTCTCTCATGCAGGGCCTGCTGGTGCACAATATGCAGACAGCTCACGCCTCACTAGCAGCGCACATCACCCCCTACAGCCGCACGCTGCCGCATCTGGCCGGCGCGACAGGCATCAAGGCCATCGAATTGCTCAATCAGCAGGTGACGATGCAGGCTGCAATGATCGCCTACATCGATGACTTCAAATTCCTAATGATCGCCATCCTCATGACGTTGCCGCTGCTGCTCTTCGTGGGCAGTCCGGGTCAAATCAAAAAGGACGCCACCACTGTCGTTGTCGAGTAAAAATATTAATTTCGAAGCGAGGTGTCGAATCTCACGATAGGTGAGACTGAGATCAAGGCAACTTGAAGATCTTGTTGCGTATTCCAGCGATCGTGAACAGTCATTCCACGCGATGGTGAACGGTGCGTGGAGCGGGTAACTGGAGGTTGCATTTCTACGTTAGGTGTTCACCATCCGTCAAGAAGCGCGGTCTGACGCCGCAGGCGGCAGAAGCGCATGAGCCCCGGACACTCAACCGAGCTCCATTTGCTTCTGGTGGCTTATTTCGCATCGTCGCTCGGGCCCTCTGCAACGACTTTACCATTCTCCTAAACGTTAGATCGGGGTGCCGTACATGCGCGCAACCTCACGAACAGTCTGTGAGGCTCGTCGCATACCACGACCTACACCGGCGGCAAAACTTTCCTTCTTCTTTGGCGATTTACGACGAGTTGTCATGGGCCACGCTCCAGCAACTTAGGTTTCGGCTTCCGGCGTTTCTTTGACATGCATGAAGTCTATCAACCAAAAGGCCATTACCTACCCTCCAAGTGGACCCCTCAGAGGTATGGCTGCTGGTGGACATCCGCGGACGCTACTCAGGAGGGGTCACCGTTCCGCCGATCACCCGAAGTCCGGAAAGGCGGACGCGCCCTGCGTGGGCCCGCTGATATATGTTACGTAACGCGTTACGCTGTAACGCGTTACGGTGAGGTACCACATGGCTGAGGCATCCAAGCGAATGAGGGCGATGCGTGAACGGCGCCGTGCACAAGGCATGCGTGAGCTGCGGTTGATCGTACCCGATGCACGCTCCCCGGTAGTTCGACGGCGGATTGCCAGGCAAGTCGCTAAGTTGGACCCGGGCGCAGAGCGAGAAGCGATGCGCTGGATTGAAGCCGTCTCGGAGTTTGACTCTCAGTGAGGCGAGGCGAGGTCGTTGCAGTGGCGACGGCGGGCGACTACGGGAAGCCACGGCCCGCGGTAATAGTTCAGACCGACGCGCTCCCAGCGAAGCATGCATCAGTGGTCGTTTGTCAGATGACCTCCGATCTCATCGATGCACCCGACTTCCGCGTAACGATAGACCCTGATCAACAAAACGGCTTGCGAACACGGTCTCAGATCATGGCCGACAAACCCGTGACGATACGTCGTGAGCGGGTTGGCAAGATAATAGGAATTCTTGATGCAAAGGACCTTACCCGCCTCGATGTCGCCTTTGCGTTTGTGATGGGGTTGGCGGATTAGAAGCGCCAAATCTCGTCGCTCGCGCGCCAGTCCTGAGTTGAAGCTGAGGCGGGACGACTAGGACCCGACTTTGGCATTGCCTGCGCCAGATTGGGTATCTCCAAAATTTAGCGCGCTCTCACCTCGTCTAAATACGCTGGTCACCGGAGGAAGGGCGCTGTCGTCTTCACTTCTTGCGCTGCTTGACACCATCCTTCTGATTGTCGTCGACCTTAACGGTGAGCGCGGACGCGACACGCCTCCTGACCTGCAGCACCTCGCTGCCGAGTGCGAGCTCATCCCCAAAGCCAAGTCGCGTCGGTCCAGAAATCCGGGTGCCATTGACGTGCGTGCCGTTCGTGCTCTCGAGATCCTCAATCGTAGCTGTTCCCGAGATGACCATAATTCGTGCGTGATGCCTCGAAACGGTACTGGCGTCGATCACGAGCGCGCATGCATCGTCGCGTCCGGCCAGGTGCACGCCGTCGGTGAGGGGCAAGGATTGCTTCCTCCAAACGAGTTCAATCGCGGCCATGGGGACGGCGGCGGACGGCACGCACGTCACGTCGGCGCAGAAAGCATATCCAGTTTTATAGGCCGTCCGAATAACGCTGGAGCCGCGGGGCGAATCACCTAGCGCTGCGCGCAGCTTCGATGCCAGGCGGGTCAGGCTCGTGCGCGCGACGAAAACTTGCGGCCACAGAAGCTCATCAAGCTCGTTATTGGTGACGACCGCGGGGCGGCGCTTGATCAAGGTCTCGAGCAACTCGTACACCTTGGGCTCGAGGGGCACGACTTTTCCTTGCCGCTCGAGCTGTCGTGCGGACAAGTCGAGTACGCAGTCGGCGAACCTCATCCTCATAGTTCTCGATCAAAGCACTTCCGCAAAGGCTTATCAATCACTCCCTGCTCGACCGTGCAGAAGGGTACGCTAACCCTGAGCCGAGGAATTGCCGAGACACCGGCAACGTCGACGCGGTTGTGGAAAGGAGAGTCCGAACGTATCCTTTCGCTCGGACTCCCCATACCCACGCTATCGGGCCGCGACGAGCGGCTGCGTGTTGTCGCGGCTCTTGGTCTTGATCTTGTAATACGCGGTGAGCTGCGGCAGGTTCAGTTTCGCAATAGCGTTGCCGTCCGCCTTACTTATGCAGGCGCCCACGGCTGCCTTCAGCACGGGGTCGCTTTCAGCGCAGACACGCTTGGCGGCCGCATGAATCCGACCGTAGAGCGCCTGCACGCCCTCCTGCGTTTCCACATTCAGATCCGAAAACTTCACCCTTTCCGAGCGAACCTGCTCGTCGGCAAATGCATTGGAAGCGCCCCACACCCACGTCAGCGAGATTACAGTCGCGAGAGCGAGCGGAATACGGGACTTGATGTTCGAGTTCATGATGATCTCCTCAGTCAGGTTGATTGGTAACTGTGATCCGGCTTCGGACTTTGGCTTTCGCCAATCTCCTCAGGCCTCGGGTGCAACGTTACGGATCGAGGATCGGGAGATCCTTAGGGAGTCCTGACGAAGTTGTGATTCTTCGCCCCAAGGGGGTACGGGATGCGCTCGGCACCGATCCTATTTGAAGTATTGGTCCGTCAAGCGCATGCTTTTCCCGAGCCACCAGGACGGGCATGGCAGATCCGATGACCGCAGAAGAAAACTCCCGCGTACCCCCCTCTACCAATGTCTCGACCGGTAAGACTGAATTCGATCCGCAGCGGTCAGCGTGGTCCACGGGCGACACTGCCCGGGTGGCGATCGGTCAATTGATCGGCGGCCGTTACCGCATCGAGCGCGAGCTCGGCGAGGGCGGCATGGGGGTGGTGTACCTTGCTACCGATGAGCAGGTCCCCGGCGAAAGATTCGCCATCAAGGTTCTGAAAGAGGAGCTGCGCCCTGAGGGGCTTGCGCTGCTGCGCGAGGAGGTTCGCAAGACGCGCAAGCTCAGCCATCAGAACATCGTTGATGTGCATTCGGTGAACATCGATGGCCGGAGCCTTTACGTACTGATGGAGCACCTCGAGGGGAAGAGTCTGGATGCGCTGCTCAATGAGGAGTTTGGCCGCGGCATGCCCTTCAGCCGCGCGCGGCCGATCATCGAGGATGTGGGTGCGGCATTGAGCAACGCGCACGACCACAACGTGATCCATAGCGACTTGAAGCCCGCGAATGTGTTTGTGACGACCTCGGGGAAGACCAAGCTGCTCGACTTCGGTATTGCGCGGCTATCGCGCGGTCCACTCCTGCATGCCGCCTCCGAGACACGCGCGCTCACCCCCGCCTACGCGAGCTGCGAGATGCTCGAGGGGAAGGAGGCCGACCGGCGCGATGATATTTACTCCTTCGCCTGCGTGATCTACGAGATGCTGAGCGGGGACCGCCCCTTCGGAGAGCTCACCGCGGTCGAGGCTCGGAACGCAGGTACCCAAGTGCCGCCGCTTCAGGCACTGTCGAAGGAACAGAACATGGCGCTCGCAAAAGCGCTTCTCTTCGAACGCAAGGGCCGAACCGCGTCGGTGGAGGAACTCCTTGCGGGCCTTTTTGCCGACAGGAGACCCCGCAGTCGCCCGCGCGTTCGGCGCTGGGCTGTGTCCGCCGGCGCCGCAGCCCTGGTGGCGGCCGCCGCCTTCTTCTGGTGGCGCGGCCGACTGCCCGCTACACCGCCACCCTCGATCGCCGTCCTGCCGTTCGTCGATCTGAGCGTCGGTAAGACAGAGCAGCCCTTTTGTGACGGCATCGCCGAGGAACTCTCCAACTGGCTTGCGCAGATCCCGATGTTGCGGGTCGTTGCGCGTAGCTCGGCGTTCGCCTTTCGCGACCGTCAGGTTGACGTGCGCGAGATCGGCCGCCAGCTCGGCACCACGCACGTGCTCGAAGGCTCGCTGCGGCGCGCGGGGAATGTCACGCGTGTCAGCGTCCAACTCATCGCCACGCGCGACGGCTACAATGTGTGGTCCGGCTCCTACGATACCGCGGGGACCAACGTCATCCAGTTGCAGGAAGAGGTGGCACGGGCGGTCGCCAGTAATCTCGAGCTGCGGCTGACGGGGGTGACGATCACAAACTTGAGCGAACGGCGCAGCTCGAGTGCGCAAGCCTACTCGACTTACCTCGTTGCGCGCTATCACCAGCAGCAGCGGACCAAGCAGGATAATGAGCGTGCCATTGATCTGTACCGGGAAGCCATCAATCTCGATCCCGGCTTCGCGCTCGCACAGATCGGGCTGGCCTACGCGTACCTCAATCAACGCTATTTCAACGATCGCCCCATCGCGGATATCGCGCGTGACGCCTCGCCGCTTCTGGAACAGGCCGCGCAACAGGCGCCGCGCCTCGCCGACCTGTATGTGGTGCGCGGCGCGCTCGAGACCGAGCTCCTGCTGCACGATGCGGCGCTCCGTGACCTGCATCACGCCGAGGCGCTCAATCCCAACTCGCGCGAGGCAGCCTCCGAGCTCGGGTTCTATTATCTCGTCAACGGTCAGCCACGCGATGCGCTGCGCTACTACAGTCACGCCGCCGATCTTGATCCGCTGGACTACAACCTTGCAGCGCAACGGTGCACCGCGCTCGCAGACCTCGGCCAATATGATGGCGCAGCGGCGGCCTGCGCCCGCTCGCGCAGCCTCAATCCGCAGTCCGCTTGGTCCTATAGCGTGTCGAGCGATCTCGAAGAGGCGCGCGGCCGGCTCGTCGAGGCGCTGCGCTGGAATAGCGCCGCTCTCGCGCGCTCACCCGACGCCGAGGACGTGTATGCGCAGCGTTGTAACTGGTTGCTGAGGCTCGGTCTTCCAGAGCGGGCACGCGAGAGTTACGACACGGCGGTGGTCGCGACCGGGAATGCGAATGCCAGCCCCTGGCTCAGCTGGGTCGGACTCATCACGGCATACACCGGCGGCGGCCTCGAGGCGCTGCACCAGCGGATTGCTGCGCAGCGCCTGGCCGACGCGAGCGACCCCGGTGTGCTCTTCGAGCTGGCACACGTCGAGCTGCTCGCGGGCGAGTCCCAGGCCGCGCGCGCGTTCGCGGACCGGGCACTTGCCTCACCCGAACTCAGGCCCGATGACCTGGCTAGCCCGTGGCTCGCGCGCACGGGGAGCGCTTACCTGCTGATCGCCGCAGCGGCGCACCAGGCGACCGGCGATGCGGCGGGAGCAGCGCAACAGTTGACCGCGCTTACGGCGCTGCTCGATCGGTTGACTGCGGCGGGCATGCGCCGCCACGGTGTGTATGAGCTGCAGGCGGAGGTGGCGGCTTTGCGCGGGGACGCAGATGGGGCGTTGCGCGCCCTGCAGCGCGCCGCAGACCAGGGCTGGCGCGACGTATGGCTCGCGGAACGCGAGCCGTATTTCACCATCCTGCGTCCGCGGGCCGACTTCCGCGCGCTACTGGAACGCGTGCGCGCTGACAATGAAGCCGACGTCAAAACGCTTGCGCCGGAGGCGGCTGCAACCCCAGCGCCGACATCGTGAGAGACGGGACCTCAGACGTCAGTGCGGAGGCCAGTTACTGCCGCTGCCACCCGAACCGCCATTGGTAAACGAGTTGATCGCTTGCAACAGGCGGTCCTGGATCACGGCGATCTCCACGATGTGAACTGTGGGCAGTTCGTTTTGGTACTCCGACGGGACCGCCGTCCCAGCCGGCCAATTCTGCGCAATGAGAAACTTCCCAATCTTATCGCCCAGTGAACCGGCCGAGGCGGCAGGAGGCGGCGCGCCGACGTATCCGACCGTCAGCAGTACGTTCACGAACGTTGCAAAGTCGGCAACGATCTCAGTCCGGTTTTGTCCAGACGTCGGCCAAAGGCGCGTGGGTGGGCTGGGAGGGGTTGTCGGTTCCGGATCCGGCCAAGGGTCCGTCGCAGGCGGGGGAGCCGCGTCCTTGATTTTTGTCGGATCACCAATGAACGCCGCAGTGAAATCCGCGATGAACTGAGTTCGAAGCGGCTTCTGATTCGCGCTTCCGCTAGTCTGTTTGCCGTTTCCGCAACCACCGGCGCTGCCCAAGAGAACCAGCGCAGTGCCGGCCAACAAATCGCGCCGAGGAATGATCATGTTCGCAGCTCCCGGCTCAGCTCGTGGCGCAGCGACGTTTTCGATTCGCTCTTCTTGGCTCGAGTCTCTTTTTTCGTGGTCATTGCCTAGCCCTTTTCTTGTTATTCCCTTTATCGAATTGCCTTCTTTTGCGATTGACTGTACGCGCAGTTGGTTCAGACTGCTACTGGGTTCAGACTGCTCCTGACGGATCCACTATAAGAAAAACGTATGCAAGCCCGGTCTCCCGCATCGGTCGCGTATTGCGCTGCGTTACTCCTCATGACCTTACCTTTGATGGCGCGGGCCGCCAGCAAGAATTTGGTGCTCACGGATGCCGAACCGCAGTACGCGAACAAGCTGTGTTGGGCCGCGGCTGACGTGCTCGCCGTCAACAACTTCTACCCGCATTGTCCGGCATCCCCGTCCACGCCGGCGGCGACCCCCGCGCTCTACCCCACGAGCCAGGCACTGGAGGCGGCTTATAACTGGGGGGAAGGGTCGGCCACCCCACTCAGTTGGTACCTGTCCCAATGCGAGACCACGATTGGGAACTGCAATAACTGGGGCACCCCGCTCCTGCATGGACTCACCTTCCAATGGGGCACCGCCGCGGGTCTCAGCTGGGAAACCATGACGCAGGAGATCGACGCGGGTCATCCGGTCCTGTTCGTTTGGGACTACCCCTCGAATGGCACCAGCGCGAGCTCTCCCGTGGGCCTGCACGAGCTCGTTGTGATCGGTTACTCGGACGACGGCGGTACCCAACAGCTGCAGATCTGGGATCCCTGGCCCGTACCGGATCCGCTGCCGTCCGAGGTTCCGGCGTGTGGCCCGGCGAGCGGCGTTCAGGTCACCCAGGGCCACAGCCAGCCAATCGATTTCAGTACTTACAGTGACCCGGTGAGCGACATGGGTGTCTCGGCCGATCATGTCCAGGACCAGTGGGACCTCGCGGTCGGCGCGGTTCCGGATGCACCCGTCCTCACCGTTGACGGCGGCACGCCGGCACCGCATCCAATTCCGCCGCCGTTTCGGAAGCTTCCACGCCCGCGGCAGAAGCTCTGGCCCCCTGTGCCCTTTGCCGAGGCGCTGCATGCGGCGCTGCCGCAGAGTCGGCATCTCGATCTGCAGGTATCCGGCGCCGCGCCCCGCTCCCTCGGTGTTCCTTTTCCGATCGTGGGGCTTGGCTTCCAGCAGCTCCTGAGCGCAGTCGACGATCCCACCAGACTCCTGGCCGGCAGCACCTCGGCAATCCTGTTTCCCGTGGAGTCGCAGGGCGAGGTCGTCGATGCCTTCCTACTGCTTTTCAGGGAGCGCCGCTGGCGGCGCGCAGGCTATGCCAACGTCGAGATCACCCGACGGCTCGTCGATGTGCGGGCACGCTACGCCGCGCAGCGGCACCTGCCGCTCCACAGCTTCTACATGGTCTCAGTGCCGGGCGAGGTCGCGTTCTTCGCGGCCTACGGCAAAGGCAAGAAGGCGGTCCTCATCCCGGCTTCGACGGATCCCACGATCGATGCGGTCGCCGGCAACGCGGTGCCCGCCAGGAAGCAGCTCCGCAAATTGATAGAGGTTATACAGAGCGACCTGCGACGCTTCCGTTAGATAGAGGTCCTTACGGCGTAGCCATGTCACAGTTCGGCGGACCGGATTTGCAGCCGCGTCAACGTCGTTCCACTCTCTCCCCTGGCTCCGACTACCGCAATCGTCCCGCAGGGTTCCGGACACAACACTGATCGATGATGACACCACGGAGATTGATTTTCTTCTTGGTGCAGCTGCTTGAATCTCTCAACCTCGGCATCGCGTGTGCCAAGGTTGGGCCCGCGCTGGTCGGATTATCGAGGTCCACACGAGACAGCCTACATCGATTGCTTCATCCGATAGCCCCGCCTTCAAATGCGCAGGGAGGAATTGAAGAACCGACCAAAGCCCGCGAACCACTGCGTTTTGGTCGACGCATGTAACCGACTTACCCATGCAGTTACCCCGACGGATTTGGTCAGGGAGGGAATTGAAAGCCATCCTTACTCTTGAGGAATTTAAAGATGTTTTTGAGAGCCCATAGAAAGTTACCCTCAAATCGAACCCGCAAAAGGAGTGGCTGTTGGTAGACGCCCCGGACACTCGGTCCCCACAAGGCAGTGCGCCGATTTGCCGCACTGGCCTCAAGGCCGGACATCCGCTAGATGAGTTGAACCGCGGCAGGCCTTCCGTGAACGGACTGTATACTAAGGGCGTGGGTACCAAACTTTCCGTAGCGCCGGTGCAAGCAGCAAGATGCGTCTCAAACGGAAGAGGCCTTAGCCGCCGACCTCAGCGTGCGCGCAATGACTTCGCGAAATATCTTGGTCATCGGATCATAGTCGCGGCTCAATCCGGCGTGAACGGCGGCAATGCATTCTCGTTTCTTGGTGCCTCGGATCCCTCCGAAATCCAGAGCCGCAGACTCGTATCTCCCCGAAACAGATACTCGAAAACAAAGACGCTGACCGGCGTTGAGTATCGTCATAGATCCGTCTGTGGTGGTAGCCGCTCTCGTTGACAGCGGCCCTAGCGGCGATTGGGCGGAAGGTGTTCTTGCAGGTGGTTTGCTGCAGGCGCCGGAGCTGGTGCATGCTGAAGCTACGAACATATTTCGTCGCCTGGAGAGGGCCAAGCTAATCACGACGCCAGAGGCGAATGCGGCGCAAGACGATCTCATGCAACTCGATATCGAATTGTTCCCTTTTGAACCCTTCGCCGGCCGCATCTGGGAATTGCGTCACAACGTCACGAGTTACGACGCTTGGTACGTCGCCATTGCCGAGACGCTCAAGCTCCCGCTCGCAACTCTGGACGAACCTCTATCGAAATCACACGGAGTCACCTGCAAGTTCCTGACGCCCGGATTTTAATATGGGCCAGTTCGGTGACCACGTCGGTTGCCGGCACGACGTCGGCGACAGCAAAGATCGTCTTTATTTAATGGCGGTCAGGCGCTACGCCGGCAAGGTCACGACAAAACAGCTGCGCCCGCCCTCCATGACTTCGCAGCGCGCATCGCCGCCGTGGCGGCGCGCGATTTGCCGTACCAGCGCGAGGCCCAACCCGGTTCCGGTGGACTTGCCGGCGACCGTCGGGCGATAGAAAGGCCGGAAGACCTTCTCAAATTCCGCCGGGGGTACGCCTGGACCGCGGTCCCAGACTGTGACGATCGCGGTGTCGACGCCGCGTGCAATTTTCACGTGAGTGGGGGGCGCGCCGTGGCGGCGCGCATTCTCGAGCAAATTTCGTAGTAGTCGTCGCAACAGTCGCGCGTCGCCCCGGACGTTGACGACCGCACCCTCGAGTTGAACGTCATCGTAGCGTGCGCATTCCTCCGCGGCAAGCGCGAGGAGATCGAGCTCTTCGGCGACGAGGGGCTCGTTCACGGCATCGAGACGGCTCGCGAGCAGGATCTCACCGACCAGCCAGTCGAGCTCGGCGATGTCCTGCTCCAATCCTTTCCGGCGCTCGGCATCGGCGGAGTTCTTCAGCAATTCGACGGCCAGTCGAATGCGGGCCAACGGGGTCCGCAGCTCGTGCGAGGCGTTGGCAAGGAGGGTCTTGTGACTTTGCACCAGCTGCTCGATCTGATTGGCAGCGCGGTTGAAGCTTGCGGCGAGGCGCGCCACTTCATCATGGCCTTCGACGGGCACGCGAGCGGTTAGGTCGCCGGCGCCGAGAGATTCGACTCCGCGCTGCAGGCGCTCGAGACGGCGGCTGATCTGGCGCACGATGGGAAATGCGGCGATGCCGATGGCCACCGCGAGCAGCATCAGCACGAGGTGGAAGAGAAGCCTCGTGTGGCCGTAGCCGATCGGTACGCCTGCTACCAGCCATCGGCCGTCGGCGAGGTGCACGTACGAGGCGGGACCGTGCTCCCAGGGAAACATGCCCATCGTGTGGTGGTGCTTCGCGTCGGGCGGGGGCAGCAGGCGCCCGATTGCGGCCGTCGGGCGGCCGTCCGGGTCGAACAAGGTCACATCCGCGTTGAGCCCGGCCGCAAGCCGGCGCAGTGCCTCTTGCTGCTCGGCCGCCGGCGCGGCGGCGGGCGGCAGCACGTTCTGCACGAGCCGTCCGAGGGTGATGCCGGCCTGTTCGGCAGAGCCGCTGGTGAAATGCCACAGCACCGCGGTCGCAAGTAGGAACAAGAAAAGGCTCGCCACCAGGGCGAGATAGAACCTTAAGTAGAGGCGCAGCATCAGTCCTGCACTTTGGCGAACACGTAGCCGGCCCCTCGGACGGTGATGACGCGGCGGGGCTTTTTTGGATCGTCTTCGATGGCAGCGCGGATGCGCGACATGTGCACGTCGATGGAGCGGTCGAAGGCTTCGGGCTGCTCGCCCTTCACGAGGTCCATGAGGAGCTCGCGCGACAACACGCGGCCGGCCTTGCGCGCGAGCGCGAGCAGGAGATCGAACTGATAGCCGGTGAGATCGCACGGCTCGCCGTCGAGCCGCACCGTGCGTGCGGAGGGGTCGATCTCCAGACGCCCGAAGTGCAGCGATTCATCGGCGGAGGCTCTGCCGCGGACACCGCGTCTCAGGATCGCACGCAGGCGCGCGAGGAGCTCGCGCGGCTCGAAGGGCTTGGGCAAGTAATCGTCCGCCCCCAACTCGAGGCCGACGATGCGGTCGATGGCGTCGCCGCGCCCGGTGAGCATGAGCACCGGCGTGTCGGAGGTCGTGCGCAACTGCCGGCAGAGATCGAGCCCATCCATGTCGGGGAGCATCAGATCGAGCACGATGGCATCGTACTCGGCCTCGGAAAGGTGCTTCA